>Ga0209427_10001024_pt1 | contig 31511 bp, 26 predicted proteins | sample DeeMarSWOR136_30_FD_187465 | JGI IMG/M metagenome (GOLD analysis project Ga0209427, IMG submission 187465) | Marine sediment microbial communities from White Oak River estuary, North Carolina - WOR-1-36_30 (SPAdes) (version 2) | ecosystem: Environmental > Aquatic > Marine > Intertidal zone >...
ACCCTTGCCCTCAAGATATCCGAGAAGATATTCGGTCATCCTGCAAGCCAGATTCCCTTTCCCTTCAATCTCTTCTTGTCTCTTTCTATCTCCTCCCATTACAATATCTGTAAATTCGATAATCACATTATCAGTTGATTTAGGGTCTTGGTAGATTCTCTTCACTTTTCCTTCATGAATAAGGTCCATGATTTCCTCTCCTTGCTTTCTTTATGAGGGTTGGTGGACTAAATAACTTCATGTTGACACCTCATCAAGACACTTCTCTTCTGCTGCTGCCTTAATATCAAGCATACAAAGATCTAGCGGGCTTTGAATATCAGCTTTGAACTTGAGGGACAGTCTTCTCATTTCAGGACTAGTTGGTCCGACACATGGTGCTCCTGGAACTCTTGGACTGAGATCAAAGACAACGAATTCTGATGATTCTGTAATTGCTCCTTGAAGGGAGAAGAGACCTATCATTTTTGGTGGAAAGTATTCCTTGATTCCTTTCAGCAGAAGCGCTGCAGTTTCATATACCAGCGGTTTCTTACTTTCTCTCATTGTGACTCCTTTGTGCCCAATCTCCTCATTTACCACAGCGATTTCGAGCTTCAGTTGCTCCTTGGCTGGTAGATTGAGTAATCCCGAGAGATTAGTTTGGATTCGGTCATCAAAACCCACGAAATCAAAATCACCTAAAACATGAGCCATGCCATATGCTTGGAAATTTGCATTAAAGCGTGGTGCAATCACAAACTCTTCGATGGTTGCCTCCTCAAGATCCTCTTCTGAGATTATCCCAGCTTTGAGTAATTTCTTGCTCTCTATTTCATAGTCTGATTGTGAATTTGCGAAAAAGAAGGCTCGCTCAAGCTGATTGTTTTTTTGCTGAACTTTGATAATTGCCAAGCTATCAATCGAGTCCGGAGTGAATGATTTTGGGGTCCTAATACCTGATTGTTTTAGAAGCCAGCATTGATCTTTTGGCTGGCCTCTATCTTCAACTCTTAGTACATGCCGATTTCCATATAGTGGAATTCGAAACTCGTTTTCAATTCCATCATATCCTACATAGACTGAGAACGATCTATTTGGAATCCAAAGTGTGTTTAATTCTTCTAACCTCTTTTGAATGTCCTCTTGAAGTATATCTTTGAAGCTTTCAAGTATAATGAACTCATCATAGAGATGTCTGTTGAATTGAGTATAGAGATGTTCTCTTCCTCTCTGGCAAACTATGACTGTACGAAATCCATTTGCTTTTGCTGCCATACCAATTTCTTCAGCACTATGTGAACCAATCATTCCGATGATGGGTAGTTTCATCTATCTCACCTCCATTACTTCAATACTTCATCAAGTTGATTTTGTTCTATGAGCTCACGAATCTCTATCGCAATCCTCCTGCCCATCCAAACTGGCTCTCCATGTTGAAGATATGAATAGGGTGATGATGGAATCCAAACATTTGTACCTGCAACAATCCTTCCACTGAATTCAAAGGTGTAGATTTGTTGTTCTCTATCAATTACTGTTTCAATACAAAATGGTCCTGGTATCTTCTGATTGCATAGACGATGAAATGCTTCAACAAAGGCAACACCCATATCAAAATACTCAGCTAATATGGATTCTCTCAAGACAAGAGGCAAGTTACCAATCACAGTAAAAGTAGGTTCATCATTAAATCGTAGACTAGAGTCTATATCAGTTTCATATCTAATGTCTGCACTAAAAACCTCAGTTCTATTCCTAGTCAGTGAGTTGAAATAGGTAACGAAAACCTTTGTTCCAACTATATATTCTTGTAAAATATAATCCACTGATGGGTTCATCTTCTCTTTAGCCCAATCAGTATTTTTTGCTACAAAATATCCTCTACCTCCTGCAGCGCCATGAGTCTTTGCGATTACAGGGCCATTTATTTCACCCAATGATGAGTATTCCTTTGGAACAGTGAATCCAGCTTCCACCATTAGTTTAGATTTCAATTTTCGGTTTTCTTCCCATCTCAGGAGTTCTTTGTTACCAAATAATCTCAAGTCTGAATTGAGTAACTTTTGAGCACCAATGTAGGTCACAAAAGAACCATGAGGAATTAATACTACATCCGAGAGGTCCATCTCCAAGATTTGCTCAAATGAATCGACTTCAACAATCGAGTCTTCCAAACCAAATGATTTGTAGAACGGAATGCGATTGGGACGACAATAAAGTTGGGTATGAAACCCTTCAGCTTTTGCCCCTGAAATAATGTTAAGAGCGCTATGACTAGCGATGGTTCCAATCTTCATTCCAAGAAATCCCTCTCACAGTGTCTGAAATTAGTTACTGTTCCTACTTCTTGAACCTTGTCACAGATTCTCTAAGCACACCAAGTACAACAAAAATCTCTTCACCAAGTCCATTACGAGCATGAACCTGTTCCTATTTTACCTTGTTTTGTTATGTGCTCTTAGTTATGTATTTTTTCACAATTGCATTCTACATCAGAAGAACTCTCGTAAAATGACACCAACAACGGTCCCAAGAAATGTAGCCACTACCATCATGATAAAGTATACCATTGAGAGGGCTAATGCACTTAGGATGAAAGCATCAATTCCTAATTCTGGCACATACAAACCTGGAGAGGCAAGAAAAATGATAAAGAAAATCATGAAAAAGAAGGCTCCAATGACACTTGAGATTAGAGCTTTTCCAGCTTCAGCCGATGTTAGTCCAATGGGTATAGCAACAATTATTGGGATGAAAAACAAGTATGTGGCTGAACTCTCGAATCTTGCCGTGATTATAAATGAATATATTGTGGTGTCAATTAACCCAACTAATGCTGGAACTAATAACATTATCAAAAGGTCTTTCCTTCTTTCAGTCATTGATACTCCTAAAACCTTGACAATTGGTTGAGGTCTCCCATCTTTTTCGATATATTCTGGTTCTTCTCTAGTCGGAAGTGGTCTTAGAAACCCTTTCTTCTCTTCTGGTTCTTCTTCCTTTTCCGGAGCCTCAACTCTATACTTTTCCTCGTTTGCCATGAAGACCACACTGCTTTGCCAGAGAGTCTAGTCGCGGAATAAAGTCTTTGCATAACGCAACAAAACGAGATATTAAAATCGGAATGCAACCACAACTCCTATCTGTAGTTACATATACTCATCTTATAATCGGAGATACTGCGATGGTTGAAGATCGAACGGTTGATAAATTTGGAACAGAAGATGATGTGTCTGAGGCTTCACTGACAAGACGCAGAAAAATTGAACATATCGAGATTTGTCTTGATGAAGAGGTCCAATGTCAACGGTCTACAATGTTCGAGGACATTGAATTTGTCCACAATGCATTACCCGAGATAAACAAGGACAAAATCGATCTTACAACCAACTTCTTTGGTTTACGAGCTAGTGCGCCATTGGTCATCGCAGCAATGACAGGTGGACATCCTAAGACTAAGAACATCAATCAACGATTAGCGAGTGCAGCAGAAGAACTAGGGTTACCTATAGGTGTTGGTAGTCAGAGAGCTGCAGTAGAAGACCCATCGCTTGCAGACACATTCACAATAGTAAGAGAGTCTGCACCATCTGTCCCAGTAATTGCAAACATTGGAGCTACACATGTTGATGTAGCTCCAGAGGCAGTAGAAATGATTGATGCAGATATTCTCGCCATTCATCTTAACCCATTACAAGAAGCAATCCAACCAGAGGGTGACTGCAACTCGATTGGTGCTTTAGAGAGCATTGCTTCCATTGTTGAATCGGTTGATGTTCCTGTCATTGTCAAAGAAACTGGAGCTGGAATTTCGAGTGATGTAGCAAAGCGTCTAGAAGAAGTCGGTGTCGTGGGTGTCGATGTTGGAGGCGTGGGCGGAACCAGTTGGGCTGGGGTAGAATATTTCCGCGCACAGAAAGAAGATGATGACCTAAAAGCTCAGCTTGGTCTTGAGTTTTGGGATTGGGGTATTCCTACAGCTTTGAGTGTACTAATGGTCTTAGATTCAACTGAGCTGGATGTTATTGCTACTGGGGGAATTCGTAGCGGTCTTGATATTGCGAAAGCGCTGGCACTTGGGGCAACTGCTGCTGGTGTTGCACATCCACTTCTGCGACAAGCAGTTCATGGTTCTTCTCTTGATGTTGTGGTTGAGCTTGAGCGGTTCCTTGAAGGACTCACAGTTGCCATGTATCTCACGGGGTCTGAGAAGGTTGAGGACTTGTCCTCAAAACAGCTAATCCTGAGTGGTAAGCTTGTTGAATCACTCAAATCGCTTGGAATCGATTACCAAAAAGTTGCACGTGGAATTTGAACTAGGCTGCTCCAATCCGTTTCAGATATTTCGAACGTATTTGGATTCCATTTAGCATTTGAACTGCTTCTTCAATTGTGTCACCCACTGCAATACCATTCAACTCAAATCCCCGAATAATAACTTCATACTTCTCAAGATTTGGAACATAAGCAACAACAGTTTTGTTGTGACGTTTTGCTACATTTGCCACACGAGCTCCTATCTGAAGAGAAATGCCTGGAGCATAGGGCAACAAGAGCAATAGTGCTGCGTCAATGTTTTTGAATTCAAGCATCTTGTCAAGGACTCTTTCATAATCAATATCAGATGCGCTTCCTGTCAGATCACAAGGATTTCTGAATGATGCGATGCCCTGGTAAGCTGGAGTCATTGCCGCTCGCATAGATGCTTGCTGCTCCTTGTTGAACAGAGGCATCAAGAGACCATATTGTGAGGCTTCGTCACTAGCTATTACTCCATGTCCACCACTGACAGTCAATGTCCCAACTCTGGGTCCTTGCATAAACTTAGGTTTGAAAGAGAAAACCTTCGCATAGGCCATTACTTCATCCTCATCCAACGCGTGAATGATCCCATACTGGTTGAAAGCAGCATTAGTCACAGCGTGGTCTCCTGCAAGTGATGATGTATGGCTTTGAGTTGCGCGATGACCGGCCTCTGATTCACCACCCTTAAGAACAATTACTGGTTTCTTAGGTACTATCTTTTTACATACTTCGACAAACTGTCTTCCCTCACCTTGGGCAAATCCTTCAATATATGCAAGTATAACATCAACTTGATTTTCCCTACCAAAGTACTCAACAAAGTCAGTCACCTTTGTCTGTGCAGCATTGCCAATGGATATTGCTGCAGCTATTCCCACATCCCTACCTGCAAACTCCTCAAGCCTTTCTATTAACCATCCTCCACTTTGTGAAATAATTGCAACATTTCCCTTTCTAGGTCGAGCAACACGCTCCGAGGGTAGGAAGAATGTGTCAAGAACATCTGGCACAAAGACACCGATGCAATTTGGTCCAACCATTGAGATTTCATATTTGCTTGCAACCTCCACAATCTCTGACTGAATACTTGCACCAGATTCTCCAACTTCACTAAAACCACCAGAAACAACAATTACAGACTTGATATTCTTCTCTCCACACTCAGTTAACACTCCTGGCACATATTTTGCAGGAACTGAAATCACCACAAGTTCGATATCATCCGGAGCTGCTGTGATTGATTTGTGAACTGCAACCCCTTCAACAGTTCCTCCTTTGGGATTAATAGGATAAGTCGGAAGGCCATTTTCAAAGGCAAGTTTCCGGAAAATTACATTGCCTGGACTGAAGGGATTGGATGTTGAAACACCAACCACTGCAGTCACCTTGGGATTAAGCATTGTCTTGAGACCAGTCATCTCTCACCCTCATGTGTCTTTGAACTGAGTTGCTAATATCCCTTATATGGGCTATGTATACGAATGTATTGGATATTCTTGCCTTGATTGATTCAGGGTTTCATTTGAGCTAGAATCTCTCTTGGCCTCGGTTCAGCTAATATGGCATGCTGAAGTTTACTCAGCAGTTTTGCTATCTCCGCGTGAATGACCTGACGTGCTGGGTCAGAACCTGACTCAGCATTTTGAATGGCTTCCTCAACCTCTTGGTTCAATCTTTTTATAATTCGCTTTTCAAGTTCAGGTCCTCCCCATCCAAAGCCATCAAATGCGGTCTGAGCTTCAAGGATCTTTTCTTTGACATCAAGCTTATCCTCTTTCAGAACTGGCTCAATTCCTTGGAAATATTTAGCAACAGCTCTCTCAATTCGTTCCATCTCTGAACCATTCAGATAGTTCTCTTGTTGACGATGTTTCATGAGATCCTGCAATAGTCTTGCACCCGGTGCTTCTGTTAATAGTCCTTTAGCTATCTTGACCAAGACTCGAGCTGGAAGTTCTACCACATCTCCAAAATAGGGTGAATCAGATCTATATCGATGAATTTCTCTCAGAGATTCAAGCCAGAATGTCGGAAGGAGAATATGACATCTTTTCGAATATTGCTGAATTAGTCTTTGACTCTGACCAATAAGACCAAATAGGTCATCTTCAACATCGACTTTACGATATGGTTCGACAGGTTTTGGTTGCTCCTCACCAACTAGTGGTACCAATTCAGAGTCAGAAGATCCTGCTGCTGTTCCTCCAGTAGGCACTTTTTGTCCAGCTGGAACCTCACTCCCTTCAAGAAGAGATAGTATCTCCTGAGTTGCAGTCCCAGATTCCATCTGCCTAGCCTTATTCGATAATTTGGGTAGAAGACTCTCAATCTGTGAAAGGCGTTTCACAATTAAGCTCATGATATTCTGTGTGGAGGGTGGAATTCCTTTCATTGTGGTGGCTTCCTCCATCCATTTGCGTGTTCTCAGAAGACCTTGAGTCAAAGAGTCGACTCTATCAGGATCGAGAGTTTCTTCAACTTGTGTGCTCAGAAGAAAGTGGATGAGTGTTGAATTCAGGGTGACAATAAGAAGAAGTCTATCTATGAGGTCTTCATATTGGAATGATGAGGAGTCAGACATTATGTCACCACCAGTCCTATTCCATTGTATCACCTGGAGTCATGTAGTAGCTGAATAGCTCACGAAAGTCGTTTATTGCATCTACTAGCTCTTTTCGAGTCGTGCCTTTCGATCTCATGAACCAACCCTGTTTGAGGGGTGAGGCTCCGCTATGTAAATTAACCAGTTGGGTAGCTTCGTTGATGATTTGGACAAGTTCAGGAATCTTAGGTAACCCAAGTAGAAGAAGAAGGTTCGTCCTAGGATCTTCTTCATGATATTGCACATAGCATGGGGTTATTGCAGCTCCAGGTGCAATGAACTTGTCTAGTGCCTCTTTCACATGCATGCCAAATTCTGCCTTTGCAATGTGTCTTGGTCCAGAAAGGACATAATACACACTCTCTGCATTTGGCTCATCACCAACATCTGCATAGGAACACTCCTTTACTGCATAGTCAATCATTGTTCTGAGCTGTTTTGGCATACTACCTGCGTCAGGTATGAGACCTATATCTGTATAGAGCGCAGGAACCACAACAGGGTCTAACTTTCTCGCATAGTCTGCAAGATCAGTTGTTGGGAAAACGTCTTTCGATTTTTCCCAAACACCTGGTGAGAGCATTGCCTCAACAACATCCAGAGCAAGTGGGTTGACCAGCTCAACAAATGCTTGTTCAGTTCTTGCCTCTAAATCAGAACTCTCATCCAAAGTTGAAGGCACCATGGTTTCAATTGAGTCAATGTCCGCTATGTCGACTTCAAGCTCCCTCCGAAGGTAGTCTACAGTATCACCTTTTCTCCATTGGAGAATTCGCTTCAGCATTGTTCTATTAGATAGTAAGATTGTGAGATCTGCGCCTCGTTCCTGAAGCTGCGCTCGTAGTAATTTTGAAACCGCCCAGATTGAGTTTAACGCTTCACTTGACTGACCTTCAAATGGAAGGATTCCCACAACGTAGACGAAGATTCGACGTCCTTCCTCTTCTTGGAATCTCTGTTTAAGCAGCTCAATCAATGCAGGTGTACCTCCGCATCCGGTACCACCACCAAGACTAGTGAAGATACAGAAACCTGAAACTCCTTCGAATCCGAGATTTCCAAGCTGATCAAAGATAATATCCTTGGACTCCATGATCGAATTATACCCGTCCATAAATCGACCACCCACACCAATTTCCGAAGCTCCATAAAGTAGTGTGTTCTCTTTTGGAATTCCGTATTTTTGGCGGACTTTGGTTAGGTCAGCTCTGTCCGTGTTGATCAACAAATAGCCCCTGACTCTGGAGGGTAGTCTCTTGTCTCTGCTGGTTTGTAGATAAGAACCAACAATGTTTGAGCCACATTCACCAATTCCAATGGCGAAGACTTCAGCTGCTTTTGTTGTATCATCAATTTCAACAGGTTTTTTCGGTGGACTGCTTCCAAACATTGGTTTTTTCTCCTATTTCTTTCTTGAGTCGACTAAAGCCTGAGCACTCTCTTTAATTGCCCAGCTTAGGTATGAACTGATATCTTCTCGGCTATAGGTTTCTTTTACCTTCCTAATTGCATCTTCTATGAACTTCTCACGTTCATCTTGCTTTGCTGCAGGACTGAATCCCGTCATGAACATTCTAAGAGACTTATGCCAGTCATCCATTGAAACTGCTTTGTCAAGCCATTGACCTCGCATACCCTCAAGCTCATGGAAGTTCGTTATTGCTTCATCTAAATCAACAGCTTCAGTGAGACTATTTTCAAGTGTCTTCATTTTCTGCATGTTAAACACAATCTTGCTGAAGTCATCAGGATGTTTTGCAATAACCCGTTCGATAGTCGAATAATACTGACTCTTCGTTCTCAAATCCTCTTCATGAGATTCGCCACTCTTGCCAGCTATACTCTTTATCATCTGGAGCATTTCTTCCTGAATATTCGATAGAGTAAGACAGACGTCTAATGCCTCATTTACATGAGGAGATTCCTTTTCTAGTTTCGATGGAACTTTGTCAATGAGAACTTTCAACCGTTCGACAAACTCAGACATTCCCTGTTGTTCGAAGAGTGAAAGTGCTCCTTTAATCTGCACATACGCTTCATCTACGCGGTCTCTAATCTTTTTATGAACATTTGGCGAGGTAGTAAGATTCTGCAGTTGATCAAATGCATCGGCTGCTTCTTCAAGTTCAGATGGAGGATTGTTCTTAAGGTCATTTAGCATCTTCAGTTCTTTGCTAAGTTTCACTCCAATGCTGCTTGCTCTCTCTAAGCTAGTTGAAAGGGAATCAACCTCAGTTCCAAGTTTTTCAATAATCTTGTCTTGGATCTTCTTTTCATAAATCTCAACCATCTTACGCGCAATTGCAGGCAGGCTGAATACAGTATCAGCAGCAACAGCAACATTGTTGAGCTCACTAATTGCTTCTTGTGCCTCAGGAGGTAATTCTACACCTGCACCCATCAGCTTTGCTGCGGCCAACCTAATCTTCACACCTAGTCTATATCTGAGGTTTTCAAGAGCATCTTGCGCTTTGACAAGAATGCCATCTTTGATAGAGCGCATCTCAGATTTGATTTCAGCAAAATCATCCAAGCCTTGTATTCGTGTTGCCCCTTCATCAAGTTCTACGATAATAGGCATGAAGATTTCAGCATATGCTGGCTTCACTGTCTGGAGGTCATGGACAATGGCATCAATTTCCTGCTGGCAAGCCTCGCGAAACGTTGCTACACCACTTTCCACAGCTCCTCGCAGACTCGTGAGTGAACCAAGCAGGTAGACAATTCCACCTTCAAGTTCCTCAACCTTTGGAGCTTTCTTACTCAATTGAGCATGGTCCAGAACTCTATCTGCTGAAGTTGCGAGCTCATTGAATTTTGCTAGATACCCCCGGATGCTTTCTGTAATGTTCTTGCGATACTCGTCATCCATTGTCTTGGCTTGAAGGTAGATCCTGACCATCTCATCAATATCTGCTGTCTTCAGAGCCTTCTTTGAATCTGCAATGAATTGACGGACTGCTACGATATCTTTGACTCCAGCATCCTCTGGTGCTTCAGTAGCCTTCTCAACATCATCGAGTAATTCGAATAGACGTTCTTTAAGTGCAATTTTTACCTGCCCTTCCCATTCTACCATTCGCTGGTAGCTAGAAAGCAGAGGTGCAATGTTATCCCCTTCTATACCTACATTAGGTGGAGTTGGAATCACCTCTGCGGTCGTTGGGATACCCCCCTCCACGATTTTGGTTGTAACTTCATGCTTAATATTTATGATTTTATCACGGAGTGCATTTGCCATCTTCACTTGTGCTGAATGAAGCTGATTCTCAAGAGCTACAAGTGAGGTAAGATTGTCCGCTTTTGAGGCATCTCTTGCAATCAATCTAAGTTCTTTGGAGAATTCCATAGGTAATTCAAGACCCAACTTAGCAGCGGTTTCCACAGAAGCTTGAAGGGACTCGGTTGAACCAACAAGTGAAGAACTGAGTAACTTACTAACCTCGTCTTTTCTTCCATCTAAGAACTCTCTGTCAGTCTTTAGTTTGTCATTAAGGATTATAAGATCACGAAGAGATAGACCTGAAACATCACTATTTGAAACCGTGGTAGCGACCTCACTTTTATCGATGGTGATGTGTCTTTCATAGGTTTCCACGGTCGCTTTATTCTCATCTAGAACTGATTTTACCTCTCGTGCGACATCTTCATGTATCACTAGATAGAGCTTTGAGAAAGCTTTTGCAAACTCGTGAAGCTTTTCAAAGTCCTTAAGGTCTCCAGCACCAATTCCAGGAAAATTCAGTGTCGATATTCCTTTAATCTCAGCAGGTTTGATCGATTGAATTTTCGGAGCAATCGCGAGTGTGTCTTTTAGCTCCTTTCGGAAATATTCTGCAAAATCACGAGTCACTCTCATGAAATCTGTTTCCAGATCATTAGCAGTCTTATCGACTTGCGCCTGAAACTTTCTCTTTTTCATAAATCCCGAAGTTGCAAGATCATTCTCCATCTTAGTCAAATTTGCGAAGATGTCATAGAGCTGACGAACCTGACGGTCTGCCTGTTCTTCCATCCCAGGATTGACTGAAACTAGGATTCCTTTTAATTCGGCGAGTTTATCTAATTCTCGTCTCCATCCGCTGGTATCCAAGATGCCTGCCTCCGTCTAGTTTGGCTATTCTTCGTCGTGGATGTCTTAAGTTCTTTCTGTGTGGGTCCTCCCTTTTCAACGATTTTATCATGTATTGAAATACCCTAAATTGTTGTTTCACGTGTTCTAACTCAATTTTAACCTCGAAAGAAACACCCTTAAGCACTCCAAAAATTCAGAATGATACTTGTTGAATCTTAAGGGGAGACATTATGGATAAAGGCTCCTTGGGCTCAAATGACTCCGTGCCTGTAAGTCATGAGAAAGTCATTCATCTAGAAGTATCTGCAGTGGATCTTACATATGATGAAATATTTCTCTATGCTGCATGCCGCGATCAAAGAGTTCGAGTTTGGTCCAAGACTGATTGGCAGCTAGTGGCTGAACTTGGAGAAACAGACACACCTCCCCTTGTTGTTGATGTTGACGACACTCAGGTCTTTGCTACTTGCGAACGTAGAGTCTATGTTTGGAAGAAAGATACTTGGGGTATGACAGGTTGGTTTGAGCTAAGTTATGATGCTCTGACATCAACTCTTCATGGTGATTACTTCTATGTAGGCGCAAATGATGGAAGACTTGTTTCGATTCAGAAAGACACTCATGAAACCTCAAGTTGGCAACTTCATAAATCTGATCTCACGAGTCTCTGGTCTGATGACAAAATTATCTGTACTAGTACAAAAAAAGAGGAACCTCGAGTTTGGCTAAAAGCCAAAGATACTGCCCCTTCTGAGCTTGCTCGATTAGATAAGAAAGGAAAAGGTGGAGTGCTATCAGGCAATGCTGAGTTTATCTTAGTCGGAAACTCTACCGGTGAAATTGCAGTATATGACCGAGTCGAATGGGAATTAGTTCGAACTCTTGAGTCAGGCTATTCAAGTCCCATATCTTCTATGTGGGCTAGTAGTCATTATCTTATTGCAGCAACGACTACTGGGACTCTTACTATTTGGGACCTTAAGAAAGGGGATGATATTGGAGAAGTTGTTTTGAATGGTCATAAGATTGAATGGATAACCGCAGATCATGATCTTCTCTATATTGCTACACAGGATGGAATTACTATTGTTCGATTATTAGCATCAGGTAGACCCTTCGATATCTGCGCTGACTCACCTCTAATATTGACTGATAGTCTCCTTAAGACATCTCCATATGATGTCCTTGAAGGAGCTCTTGAACTTGAAAAGAAGGCGGATGAGCATTACCAGGAAGGGCTCTTTCATGAGGCTGTTCTTGAATATGAAAATGCGCTGCAATTACTAATTGATAACACTCATGCTTTATTGGAAGTACCTGCAGAAAGGCAGCATCTTACTGATGAGATAAATACTAGACTTGGAAAAGCACTTCTTAAAGCGAAAATTCAGGAATTACAAACGATTAACCATGAGATTCAGCAGCTATCAGAGGAACTTGATGTTCGAAAGAGAACTGATAGAACCCCAGAAGAAATCGAACGTTTATGGAGCTCAGCTGGTAGGATAATCAAAGAGAGCCGCGTTCTTGCTGAGGCTCAAGCAAGTGATATGTTAAGCTATCAACTCACACATGTTGTTGAAACACTTGAAGCTGATTTGAATGAAGCGATGTCAAAATTTGATGAGTTTAGAGAAACCATCAATCAGGCAATTGGACTCACGCGTCAGATTTCAAACGAGTGGCGATGGATGGAACGTAGGCGTACTAAACTTCCAGAAAGAAAGCAGTTTCTTGAAAGTGCTATGGAGAAATTAGAAGCAGCTCTTGACAAGGCAGATCCTGAGGGTGAAGTAAGAAAAATTCTCTCAGGAGCTCTTGATGAATATAGAAGATTATATGGTCAAATCGACCGGATTGTTTCATCATACGACCTAGAACAAGAAACATCGTTCACCTCAAAAGATGAGGCTCAAGAGGCAATTGAGGGGCTTCTCAGTGTGATTCCTAAAAAGATTGATGCCCTGAAAGATATAGAAAACTTGACAGAAAGGGACATGGAAAAGAATCGTATAATCGCAGCTCTTGAACAGGCTCTTGAAACAGCTAAGTCATTCAAGTTAAATAAAGCTGCAGACACAATTGAAAAAGAACTTGAGAAAGTCCAACCTAAAGAAGAAAAAACCAAAGAAAAATAGCTTCTAGGATGCAGCTATTCCATCAATTGCAGGATATGATTCCTCAATAAAATCATCATCATCATCATCGATTAATTCCATCCAATCTTCAGCAAAATCCTCGATCGATGGGTCTATTGATATTGCATATTCGACTGCTTCTAGTGCGGCCCCGAAGTCTTCAAAGAACAGATGACAGATTGCAAGATTGTACCATGAAACAGCGGATGAGGGATTAAGGTCTAGTGATTTCTCCAAAGCGTCAATTGCTTCCTCCCACTGCTCTTCAGCAATTAATGCAGTTGCTAAGAGTTCCCATTTTCGGACATCTCGTGATTCAAGTTTTAGACTCTCTCGAAGTGCTTCGATTCCTTCCGTGTTCTCATTTAGTAATAGATGAATTAATCCCTTATCTCCCCATCTTGACGGAGAAGAAGGTTCAATTTGAAGGAGATTATCGAGTGCGTTAATTGCACCTTTTGGTTTGCCCATTTCTAGATTACAAATAACAAGATTTTCCCAAGCCCGTATATTCTTGGGGTCCAAACTTAGGCCCAAGTGTAATTGATCCCTAGCTTCACTGAAACACTTCTTCTCAATTAGTACGGAAGCTTGATCAACAAGAGAATCTACACCTTTAGTATCAAAAGAGGATGGTTCCAACACTCAATGCTCCATATCTTTCTGAACGTAGCGTCTAAAAATGATAAGAAAAAGCTTGCTCTGAGAGCACAATTTCACTTCTTCTTATGTTTTCAAGTGGAGCAGCGCTCAGAGTATTGTTCTTGTTCCTCTGAGCGTTCAGGCATTTAGAAGTACTTTACCTCTGCAAAGTAGAATCCTGAGTTTATCGCTCTTATTGAATTACTAAACAATACACCGGACAATATGGGTGGTGGAGGAACATCTACTATAGTGATGTTCACTACATATTTAGCCCATAGAAACCCATCTGTAAGATTTCCATCTTCGTTGATGAAGGTTATTCTTAATGGACCATCTCCTTCAGGTATTGGGCTTCCATCTATCTCATACGCCAGAACCATTGTTGAATTAATTGATTCAAGTGGATCCCCTGTGGGTGTGTATCCACTGAGATTCCCTTCAACCATCGCTTTCGAGTATTCAGTTACCCAATCATCTCCAGCTCTTGCAATCAGTGTATAGTTCTCGGGAAGTGGAGGAAGAAGATCAAGAAGTTCACTGAATGCTACACCTTTGATGTTAAATGGTCCACTTTTTGTACCAGAAGACCTTCTATAACCACCCTCACCAGATGTTGAAGGTAACTCCATCAACTCACTCATTGTAAATGATAAAGATGTTTCTTCGTAATTTATTACAAGAATCTCTGGTTCGGGGGGTGTTGGCTCAATAACCTCAATCTTAACTACATTAGAAACCCATTGAGGTCCTGCTGCAGATGGATCAGGTTCTGTTGTTGCATTTGCGTCTGCATTGGAATAGTACTCATCCTCTGGCAGAAATGCAATTCTAAAACCTTCTTCGTAGTCTGGTACAATTGTATTATTGTATTCATATGCTAGAACCATGTCGCCCTGAATATCCCATATACTCTGATTGGGATAGACCTTGCCTCTTTCAAAGGTTTGACTATAATCATCTGAAGCTGTGATTTTCAATGAATCTCCTTCAGCCATGCCGCCTACTAAATCAATCAAATCTGATATTTTAACTCCAGTGTACAATCCATAACCACGTATATTACCAAAAGAGTTCTGATATGAACTATTTCGAGTTACACTTGTCATTGATAGCAGGTCTGCTAGAGTCACATTCAGCTCAGTTTCGTCGCTACCAACCAAAAGAAATTGAGGTCCTTCAGTTTCTTCTGGTGGTGGTTGTAGTAAAACTAAGCCTGCCATTATTCCCCCAGCTAGGAGAATAATGATCAAGAGAATTCCAAAGAGCTTAGTATTGCTTGAACTCATAGTATGCACCGTTTATCGATATGCACGACCAAACTGGTCGGGTCTAAGATAAAAGTCTTTGTTCTTGACAGAATACTAATGTTTCATTTGAACAGTACAAACTGTATCATGAGAGTGCAATTGCCTCGATCTCTATGCTAGCATCTTTTGGCAGACGTGCAACTTCGACAGCTGCTCTAGCTGGTGGAATATCACTAAACCACCTTTCATATTCAGCATTCATTTCTGAGAAGTCATTCATATCCTTGAGAAAAACAGTACATTTCACGACTCTATCCATTGAGGAACCTGCAGCCTCAAGGACTGCTTTGATATTGGACAGGATTTGACGTGTCTGATCTGTTATTGAACCAGACACAATTTCCCCTGTGTTAGGATTGATCGGTATCTGTCCGGAACAGAATACGAATCCCTTCGCTTTGATTCCTTGTGAATACGGACCAATTGCCTTAGGTGCACTATCTGAAGAAACTCGCTCAGGCTTCATTTTTCATCAGGAATCGTAAAAGCATTAATCCACGATTAATCTAGCGGTTACGGTCTTCTCTCTGGAGGTGGTGGGACTGCAAAGCCTGCGACAATCCTGGTTCCAGTTTCTCCATTCAATGCACGTGTTATATTTGGTGGGTCTGTAATGATTGCCATTTCACCTCCATTTTTGATGAATTGAATACATGCTTCTATCTTTGGAAGCATACTCCCTGGAGTGAAATGACCTTCCTCAATATATCGTTGGGCTTGAATATGGTCCATCTTGTCAATAGCTTTCTGATTTTCTTTGCCATAATTAAGGTATACCTGTTCAACTGCTGTCGATATGAGTAGGACATCTGCATCGAGGTCAGTTGCTAGTAGACTTGAAGCACGATCTTTGTCAATTACTGCTGCAATACCTTCCAAGTTGCCTTCTTCATCTGCAACAACTGGAATGCCTCCTCCTCCCACCGCATATACAATAATATCATCATTGAGGAGTGCCTTGATACCTGGAAGTTCAATGATTTCCTTAGGAATTGGTGATGGCACAACTCTTCTCCAACCTCTTCCTGAGTCCTCCTTCACCTGCCAGCCCTCTTCTTTGGCCTTCTTCTTGGCCTCTTTCTCATCAAGGAATGAACCTATAGGCTTGTTTGGATTCTGAAATGCTGAGTCATCTTTAGACACTCTGACTTGAGTTACAATTGAGGCTACATGTCGATTCATGCCACGTTGTTTAAACTCGTTGTAAAGCGCTCTCTGAATCATATAGCCAATTGCACCTTGGGTGTCTGCACCACAATAGTCTAGTGGAACTGGATGCAATTCATGTTCAGCGAGTTCGGACCTTCTTAGAATAAAGCCTACCTGTGGTCCATTTCCTGATGTGATAACAACATTCCACCCCTGCTGGATCATATCTGCAATGTGCCTGCATGTTTCTGCAGTAGCAGCATATTGATCGGGAACTGTTTTATGATTCTTATCTTTGATAAGTGAATTTCCACCAATTGCAATTACAGCCGTCTTGGCCATTATCATCATCTCATTGAATTAGGAGTTTTCAAGACCTACCTAATTCAATTTAAACGAATGGGTTCGAGTCCTATTTATTCTGAGGATTCTTCTCTCTCACGGAGCCACTCATCTAGGTATGCGGTTTCAAGTTCATCAGCGTCAGCTATATCCTTTCCAGTCATGCCATCTATCAATGTCTTCGTTCTAACAAGAATCGTCGCATCTTTCTTTAGAATCTCTTCAACATACTCCAAAGTCTTCTCCATTAGTTCATCTTGATTTACCAGCATATCAGCAAGTCCTATTTGAAGCGCCTCTTTTGCTGAAACTTTCCTAGTGGTCATAATGATGTCTTTTGCTCGTGCAGGACCAACTAGGTACATTAAATTCGACGAAGCACCAGCTGCTGGGAAAACTGATAACTCAACCTCTGGAAGTCTGAAGACTGCAGTATCAGAAAAGAATCGAAAATCACATGCAAGTGCTAACATAGCACCAAATCCAATAGCATACCCATTTACAGCAGCAATTGTGATACACGTACGGTTCTGTCGAATCAACCGCATCGTACGTTCCAGCAGTTTGAAGAACTCGGTGACTTCTTCCCCTTTAAGACCCATAATAGTATCCATATCAAAGCCTGCACTAAATGCACGCTTTTCTTCTCCAGTAAAAATGATCACTCTAATATTTGGATTATTAGCAATCTGAGAAACTTGCTCACTGAAATCAACAAGCATCTCCTTTGTAACAGAATTCAATTTCTCTGGACGTGATATGGTAATTATTGCATGAGCGTCTTCAATGCTTACTTTAATTTCTCCTGTCACTATCAAACACCCTACCTAGAACCCAAGTGTTCACTAAACACGAATAAAACCTTCTACTAGGGATTTGATTGGAAATTTATTATTATCTCGTATTGCAAGCATCACATGAATCATCAGCATGAGCGCAAAATTCTCGGTGAATATCACACATCACACCTTCGTCTCTCATGAATCTAATAATGCGGTTGATTTCCCTTGTCATGGATACGAAGATATCTTCCTCTTCATTGATGCGTGCTTTTTCATACTCTGCTATCATGATGTCAGCTGATTTGTCAATCTCTTTCAAAATGGGTGCTGGGAGAGCTACTTGGTCACCTCTTGATCTTTGTCCCTTTTTCTTGAGGAGATATTGTGTGATTGCTGGTTCAGTCACTCCAAGCATTCGTGCAATCTCTTTCTGAGTTATCTTATGCTCGACCGTTTCCCCTTCTTCATTCTTTCGCGAAACGACTTTGGTCTTCATAACCTTTGCAAGCTCTCTCCGAATTGCAGGAAGTACATACCACACCTCGACTTCTTGAGGCATCATCCATGTCCTTCTTTTAATCTGTTTCTCCTTCGAAGCCCCACTTGCAGACATTATTCTACACCTAGTTGTTCACAATAGTGAATATTTCACTGTAGTCTGACCTAATAAGCCTGATGGCGTAGCAAAGTTCTTTCTACCATCATTGGGTCAAGCTTAAGAAACATTGACAAGAAGTAATTTCAGGTATTGCAATGAATGAGGTTATTCTCAAAGAAGCTGCAGATATTATAATGAACTCAGAATATTTCATTGCGTTAACTGGTGCTGGCGTATCGAAAGAGTCCAACATACCCACTTTTCGAGGCGAAGATGGATTATGGCGAAATTATGACGCAATGGAGCTAGCAACACCATCAGCTTTTGCGCGAAATCCATCACTCGTTTGGGAATGGTATGCATGGCGGCAAGGATTAATTGGTAATTGTGAACCAAATCCCGCTCATAAAACGCTATCAAGCTGGGAGAATCGAGGTATTCTCAAGACTCTAATTACACAGAATGTAGATGGTTTGCATATTCGCGCAGGATCAGTAAATGTGCTCGAGGTACATGGAGATTTGTGGGCTTTGAAATGCACCTCTTGCGACTATCGTGAAAGACTATCTTCACCTGTTTCTGGTATCCCTACATGCCCAAAATGCAATAGTCACCTACGACCTGATGTAGTATGGTTTGGTGAGTCTCTCAATCCACAAATTATGCGAAAGGTCTATAGTGAGCTAGAACTTGCAGATGTCTGTATTGTCATTGGTACATCTGCTTTAGTCCAACCAGCTGCATCATTCCCTCTAATTGTTAGACAACATGGCGGGAGAATAATTGAAATAAATATCGAGAAAACAATAATCTCAAGTGTAGTTGATGTACACATCTCAGGAAAAGCTGGAGAGATATTACCTGCATTGAATGAGCTTTTACAGTGATTCTCTCTTTTCAAGTTCCACTACTTGAATGGCGATGATGAGCTGCCAAGCTCTTCGCTCTGTTTGCTTCTCCTGTTTGACCTAGACGATGAAACGACTTGGATATTTCTTCGAGTATTTCAGGATTCTTAGGTTCAAGATTGAGTAACTTCCTGTAGACTCTCAGAGCATGGGTTTCATTTCCTCGATACTCCATGCAACGACCAAGATAGAATAATGCATATTCATGATTTGGGAGAATTCTGAGAGCCCGTAAGAAACTCCTAGCTGCGTCCTGATACATGCTTCTATAGTAATCTGCTTCACCAAGTTTAACCCACGCTTCAGCATTTTTAGGATCTTTCTCAGTAGCAATCTTCAAGACTTCTGCTGATTCTTTCCACCTATCACGAGCCTGCAAACATGTGCCTAATTGAAGCCATGTTTCTGGATTTTCTGGCAAGTGGTTAGTAGCCAATCTAAGAGCGTCTTCTGCTTCTTCGTAGGCTCTCCTTTTCATCAATATTGTGCCTACTCTAAGTAAGGCCTCCCCATTCTCAGGATCGATAGCTAAACCTTTCATGAACGCCTCTTCAGCTTTGTCAAAATCATGAGCAGTCATATGGACTCTTGCATTGCTGAACCAGAATTCTGCTGATCTTCCATCGATAGATTGGAAATCATGTCCTCTAATTCCGTGTATTTTTTTACTATAGTCTATTTCTTTAACTGTTTCAATCTTGGATTCTGTTACAGTGGTATCCTTTTCTTCAACAATAGATCCAATTTCCTCTGCTGTTTCAATCTCAGATTCTGTTGCATTAGTATCATCTATTTCAACAATAGATCCAATTTCCTCTAGTGATTCATCACTTGACTTACTCAACTTTGAAAGTATTACCCCCCACTGTGAATTCTCTGAAATTTCAAATCTAACTCTCCGTGGACTCTTCCAATCTTTTCCCTTTTGGATTCCATGAGAAAACATGATGCTTCGAAGCTTAGGCCAGGTCATTTTCAAGTCAGCACATTGATCTAAGGCCCTCTTCCCCGCTTTCTCTGCATCTGTTTCTCTTCCTTGAGAAAGAAGGACAGCACTAAGTATCGCCCATCCAATTGGGAAGTATTTTTTCATATTTAGTGCATTCGTGAGTGACCTTTCTGCTTCTGCAAGTTGGCCTTTAGTTGCAAGAGAGCAACCTAAATTGAACCAGCCAGTTGGAGTATCTTCTGTTGGTTGTGCCTCAATCATTTGTTTCTCGTCACGACTTGTTGGCTCCAATTTCTCCTCCGCCTGTTTACTCTGATTATGTTTCCACGTGAACGAATATTACTTTTGGCTGAGAAGATAGGATACAGATAAATGAGGGGAGCCTTGAGCACAAGGTCGAGGTATGTCCTTTTGAAAATTCTAGTAAGTGGAGCAACCGGGTTCATTGGTGGGAAGGTTGCTTCAAAGCTTCTGGAAGACGGTCATGAGGTTGTTGCTCTTGTCAGAGAAACTAGCAATCGAGAAGGGCTCCCAAAGAATATTGAGATTATAGAGGCTGACTTATTCGATGTTCTAAGCCTTGAAAGAGCAGTTCAGGGAGCTAGTGTAGTCTATCACTTTGCTGCATACTTTAACTTTTATCCTAGTGATGAAGAACTCATGTTCAAGGTGAATATTGAAGGTACCAGGAACCTGATGAATGCATGTGTTGGGACTGATGTTGAGAGATTCATCTACTGCTCATCAACTGAAGCTATAGGTGCAGTTAGATTTCCACCAGCAACCGAGGACACAGAACTACGACCAGATTTTAGATATGGTGAGAGCAAAGTTCAGGCTGAGAGAGTAATTCGAGAGATTACAGAAGACACAGGGTTAGCACACATCATTATTCGACCTACGGGAGTGATCGGCGAGGGTGATCTCTATGTAATGTACGAAGTAGCTCAAGAAGTCAATAATGGTAAAGTCTTTGCTTTGCCTAGGAATCTAAGTACTGAGTTTATGTTTACTCATATTGATGATGTTGTGTCTGGTTTTGTAGCAGCTTTAACTCCCATGGCTGCTTTGAATAACACAATCATTCTTTGTCCAGATGAACCCATAAGTTGGGATGAGTTTGTTAAGGTATATACCGAACGTCTAGGTGTTAAGCCACCTCGTTTCCGCGTTCCAGGAGTAGTTGCAAAATTCGGAATTTCCTTGCTGAGTCCTTTCAAGAATCGGAAGAAAATGACCTTCTTTTGGCATGGCAAAACAGTCGATCTGATTAATGGAAATCGTGTCTATTCAAATGAAAAAGCAAAACGTCTGCTTGGATGGTCACCGAAAGTCACCATGGTTGAGGGTTTTCAACGCGCAATAGATTGGTATTTCGAAAATGGGTTCCTTGAAAGGAGGTCGTAACTTGTGAATCCTTTACTTGGTTTCATTCTGATTATTCTACCAATTGCCTTGGCTCTAGTGCTTTTAGTTTATTTCAAGAAGGCAGCTGATACTACTGGAGTTGTTGTTTGGATTGTCACAGTGTTGATAGCAATTTTCGCATTTCAGACAGATATTGGAGTAGCAATTATAGCAAGCTTAGCAGGAATTGTTAGATCTTTTCCCATATCACTGATGGTGGCAACGTCGATTCTGATGATGACCTATATGCAAGAAACTGGCGCTCTGCAAAGACTCATTGTTTTCTTCAAGACATTGGGTGGTGGAAGTCGTCCTATGCAAATTCTGATAATCAGCTTTGGACTTGGATTATTCTTGGTAGGAATCGGAGCGACTCCCGTGTCAATGCTTCCTCCAGTTATGCTGGCTCTCGGTTTCTCTCCCTTAGTTTCCGTAGCACTTCCATCAATTGGCTATGACCCACTCACGACTTATGCTCTTCTTGGTGTACCCGCCCAGGTCTTTACTGATGTTTATTCAGGTGTTTCTGGAAGCGTAATAGATCTATGGTTCGCTGGTTCAGTCTTCGCATCATTCATGCCTGTAGTTTCTGTAGGAATAGCAATCGCAATGCTATGGATTGCAGGCGGGAAGAAGCTTTTGTTTAATAGAGAAGGACTATTCATAGCAATAATTGCTGGAGTGACTGCAGGAATAACTGCGATAATCTGTAACTTAGAAGTGGTGAATCTAACACGACTTACCAATGTGATAGCCGGAGCTGTTGTTCTTGGCGTCTTGTTTGTGTACAACAAGGTTTCAAAGAAACCCTTTATGGATAGAGCACAACTTGATGAGAACGATTTGAATTCCGAAAAGGCATTGAGCCTTTGGCGAGCAAGTATTCCTTGGGTAATTCTTGTATTTCTCTCATTACTAACTACTCTTGTTGAACCAATCAGAAATTTTCTAGCTAATACACTTGACATTGTGATTAATTTCGGTCAATATCAAACTGCTGATTTTACTGTACGCAGTTTGAGTATCAGTACAAAATTCCTCTGGCAAGCCTATACTCTGATGTTAATTGCTACACTAATTTCAATGCCATTTTTCAAGAACGATAGAAAAGTGTTGAAGAATACCTATAGTAAATTCATCAAACGTGCCCCTCGACCTGTGCTTGCGGCAGCCATATTTTTCGCAATGGCTGAAGTTATGAACTTTAGCGGATTCATTCCTGACATAAGTGGAGTTTGGATATTTCCAACAGATCCGACAAACAATATGGTCTATCTCCTGGCGTCAATAACATCGGCAGCCCTCGGAACCGCATATCCTCTTACAGCAGCTTTCCTTGGTCTACTAGCTGGTTTCATTTCAGGTTCTGAAACTTCTGCAATTGCCATGTTTACCAATTATCACTATCAAGCAAGTATGACTATTGGAGCTAATTCAATTATTGTCGCTGCATCAAATGGAATTGGTGGTGGCCTGGCGAGTGTACTAAGTCCAGCAAAGATCCAGAACGCTGCGGCTGTTATCGACCAAATTGGCATAGAAGGGGATGTAATTCGATATGGCTTAGTCGTAGCTGTATTAATGACATTTGCTACAGCTTTGATGACTTTGCTGTGGGCATTTCCACTTAGCCTATACACTATAGGACTTGTTTTCGCTGCGATAATAGTAGTGAGTCTGATTGGAGGAATAATCTCTTGGATGAGGCGTCCTACTTCACAGTAGGTAATTCTATTTCATCAATCTTAGCAGCTAAGATAAAATCATTATCAAACAAACCCTTAATCGCATGAGTCCAGAGAGTGAGAGTTACCTTATTCCATTGAATGAAGATGTCTGGATGATGCCCTTCTTCCTCAGCAATCCCAGCTACTTTGTTCACAAAGATCATTGCTTCTTTGAAATTTCTGAATTTAAACTGCTTCTCTATTTTATCAATCTCATCAGGTGACTTGATCCACCCTGATACAGAGTTCAACATTAATTTGATTTTCTCACTTTTCATGGGTGGTTGGTTTCCTCGACATGGAATACACTTGAGTGATGCTAATTCTTTTGTTGTCATTGTCATACTCTCAGCGCATATGTTAACTATTGTTTACATTCAGCTCGAATGTGTTAAATCCTTGCATATGGATGAATAGTTCAGGAGGAGATTGTTTGTCTCAAACTGAAAATCAAAAACTAGTTGAAACTGGAAAAATACTTGGAGGTATGTATAGCTCCTTAATCATCTTCTTTGCGATTCTCTTCTTTCTTGGTTTTACATTCTCTCCATTAGCTGATTGGGTAAAAGAAAGGAGCTTCATACTAATCTGGACTGTTGGAGCATTCATTATCGTCATAGGAACAGAGCTTAGCCGAGTGTTATTCAAGTCTGGAGTGACCATTGTTGGTTATCTTGGACTACTTGCTCTTAATCTAATGATGGTTGTTCTTGGTCTTGCTGTGTACGTTGATATAATTGATTTAACAACAAGCCCCGTAACTATCCCATGGATAGTTTTACTTGTAATCCTGTCAATATTGTGGTATATCGTTCTTAGTCTATTAATGTTTAGAGAACGAAGACGCAGATAACATCAAGAATGGCTAAATCAGTGCTAGTAGCAACTCACGAAGAGTTTCATATCTCTGATTAGCAGCAACTCGCCAAAGACGTTTGACTTCTGTTAAGAAGTCTATGTTGGATAAATCGTTTATGATACTTAGAGCATAAGATTCTGTGAAGCTCTTATTCATGTGAGAATTTGGATCAATTATAGAAAGAGGTTCGCCTAACATTTCGCTGAATTGACTAAATCGAACATAACCTATTGAACCATTTTCATATGCATTAACAACATCCTTCCAAGTGAGTGTCAAATTCTGCCAAGCTGAAAAAACTGTTGAATTCATATAGAATCTTAGAGCAATATCTTCAGATGAATACAAATCAGACACTCCAGGTCCACCAGCTCTAATAGTCCAGTTGAAGTCCTCATATGTGCTTGTTTCAATCTCATCCTGTGCTATATCAAAAGCTTCTCGACGAACTGGTAAGAAACCTAACTCCTCCACTAAGAGGCTTGATTGACCTTCAGGAGAGAGTAGATATTCAATAAATGCTTCTGATTGAGATTGATGCAATGTTCCATTTGCTATAGCAATTGGATATGGTATAACACGAACCATATCTTGCAAATGAACATAGCTAATCGTAGGTGGAAATGACTCGGAAGCTCGTTCTCTGGAGGTTGTCAGTGCTATTGCAATTTCCCCCCTTAGAAGCGCTTCCAATGCATCACCCTCACTTGGATAAACTTGTGAATTAGCGTAGAGAAGCGTAAGATCCTGAATGCCTATTTCCCATCCAAGTTTTTTGGTCAATATATGTTGAAACTGGTGTCCTATAGAGAGAGGTTCAGGTATATCAATTCCAATAAGTGATGAATTCGATTCATAGAGCAAATATTCAGAAGTGAGTAGCTCCTCGACTGTATCAGGAGTTGTAAGTCCAAAGGTTTGAAGGAAAGTTTCGTTGACAAGCAATTCGAAGATCGTTACTTGAATCCCATAACTACACCAAACTGGGAATCCTGCAGAGTATCCTTTCATGTCGACTCCTGCTACTGTTTCGCTGACCTGAGATACTCCTGATCCTTCTAATGGTCTAAAGGAATCGGTATCTTCAAGTTGGGACATGATTAGTACATCTGCCATAACCAAATCAATTTGCCCTGATTGTATATACGCTTCCCACATACTTGTGGCAGGACCTTCCCACTCTATATCGACGATGTTGTATTCTTCTGCATAGCTGCTGGATAGGAATATCTCTTCTATCTGATTTGTAAATGGTGGGCCAAAACGAGTTAGAATTCGTAGAGTTGTTTCAGGAAGTGGTCTTGGAATTAAAAACGGTATCATAATGATAAAGGCGGATATGATGATTGCTATGATAAGAAGCGCATCGATTCTTCTATCTCTGCCTAATTTCTCTCGCAATCCAAACATGCCTACTTCAGCACAACCTTGGAATTTGCAGAAATAAATGCATTGAATTCGAATTAGAGAAGGTTAAATGTGATGAAGTCTGAATTCTAGAGTAGTATTTCAACGAGCATCGCTGAAAGATGTGTTGTCCTAATGTCAAAAGGCAATCTGACATATTGGCGTGGGAGTAGCTTCTACATAAACCCCACATCTCAGTGTGTCAACGACTGTTTGTTTTGTGTGAGGCAATTTGGCGAGGGTGTGTTTGGGTTTAACTTAGTTCTAAAAGAAGACCCAAGCCCTGAGGAACTTGTAGAAGCAATAGAAAATGATTGGGTTCCCAAATTTGATGATGTAGCAATTGTTGGGTTTGGAGAACCCTTGATTAATCTAGATGCGGTTCTGGCAGCTATCAAAAAGCTCAAGCAATTGACTGATGTTCCAATTAGACTAAATACTGATGGTCAAGCAAGGCTACTATACCCATCTCGTAATGTAGCACGTGAACTTGCAGATGCAGGTCTTGATCGCATCCAAATCTCACTCAATGCACAAGACCCTGATACCTATCTCAGACTTTGCCGTCCAAAGTTTGGCAGAGTTGCCTTTGAATCAATTCTTGAATTCGCGGAGCAATGTAAGCCATTATTGAGAGTCGAGCTATCAGCAGTAAACATCCCAGGTGTAGATATCGAGGCTTGCAGGGGTATTGCTGAAAGATTGGGTGTTGGGTTCCGAGTTCGAGTATTCAAGGGTCCAGAAGGAGCCCTTGAAGGCATTTTACGCACTCTTACATCGTAGTTCAATTGTGGACAACTATATCTGGAAGATGAGGTTACATATTATTATGACTCTCCGGAAACTCATCGATGGAATCTTCGTGGATACTGATGGCACCAATGGAGGTAATTACGGTGCTATCGTTCTGGAAGATGAAGTTGTTATGATTGATTCAGGTATGATTCATACCAAGAGTCGCCAAACAAGGGAGTTTCTAGAGAGAGAGACAGGATTGCCAATTTTGAAGCTGGTATTCACACACTCACATAGCGACCATGTTTTTGGTGCTCAAGCATTCGAACCCGTCAGTCTTATCTCATCAGCTCCAACACGGAAACGATGTGAAGAGAATCTAAAGAACGAATGGAAGATTGAGAATCTAAAGAAGAATTACGCCGAAGTAAAGGATGAGCGGCCTGAATTATGGGAGGCACTTCAGACACTATCGATTCGCCTACCAGATGTGGTCTTTAAGACATACATTTTCTTGGGTAATAATGAAGAAATCTCAGTCAAGCTTCTAGGTGGTCATACTGCGGGATCTTCAACTATTATTTCTCATCCACATAATGTAATCTTCATTGGAGATTTAGTCTTTAATGGTCAGTTCCCTTATGGTGGAGATCCCACTTGTGACCCAGATAGGTGGATTATGGCCCTGGAGGAGGTTCTAAATCTGGAACTTGAAACAATAATTCCAGGGCATGGTCCAGTCTGTGGTCCAGAAGAGCTCGAAGAATATATGCTTGCCTTAATGGATTTGAGGGCAAATGTTGAAGATGCTACAAGTTCAGGGATAACGGTTGAAGAATTCATTAGGGAAGGTCTGATTCCTATGGAGATTGCCACCGGTGCCGAGCGATTTGCAGAGCTGACTTTGACCCATTGGTTTCAATTCTATGGCTGAGTGCTTATCATGAATCTTTGGGCGCCTGTTACTATTGGCAACTTAGAGTTAGATAATCGTCTCATCATGTTAGCCACTCACCTCAATTACTGTGATGAAAATGGGATTGTTACAGATAGGCTTGTAGAGTTCTATCGTGAGCGAGCAAGACATGGACCTGGTTTGATTATTGTTGGAGGTTGTTACACTGAACACCTTGGAATGAGCACACCAACAATGATAGGTATTAGTAAGGATGAACATATCGAAGGTTTGCGGAGATTGACTGATACAATTCACTCTTATAATGTGCCAGTTGCTGCTCAACTATATCATGCTGGCAGATATGCACATTCTATGGTGTTAGGTCAACAATCAGTTTCTGCTTCAGAGGTAAAGTGCCGACTTACCCGCGAAACTCCAAGAGAATTATCTCTTGATGAAATCTCTGAAACAATAAACAACTTTGGAGTGGCAGCAAAGAGAGCAAAAATTGCTGGTTTTGATTCAGTAGAGATTATCGGTTCAGCAGGATATCTGATCAATCAGTTTCTTGCAAAAGCTACGAATAAGAGAACAGACGTCTATGGTGGTAATTTTGAAAGCCGCTCAAGATTCCCCCTTGAAATTGTGGAGTGTGTGAGAAAATCCGTAGGTTCTAACTTTCCTATTTTATATCGAATGAGTGGTGAGGATTTCGTTCCAGATGGTTTCACTCTTAATGATAACAAAAAACTCGCACCCAAACTTGTAGAGAAAGGAGTGGATTGTTTAGATGTAACTGGGGGTTGGCATGAAACTCGAGTACCTCAAATAACGATGAACATCCCACGAGGTGGATATACATACTTGGCTGAAGGGATTGCTAGTGTGGTAGATGTTCCAGTCGTAGCATGTAACCGAATCAATAGCGTAACACTTGCTGAACGGATATTATCTAGAGGAAAGGTCCAGCTGGTTGGTATGTCAAGAGGATTCTTGGCTGACCCTGCACTTCCTACCAAGGCGCAATCAGGTCAACACCTTCTCACATGTCCATGCATTGCGTGTAATCAAGGATGTCTTGATAAGGTCTTTATGATAGAACCAGTTACCTGTACTTTAAACCCACTTACTGGGTTTGAACTAGAACGAAAGTTAGGTCCTCCAGGAGCAGGGAAGATTGCTGTTGTTGGCGGCGGAGCAGCTGGGATGGAGAGTGCCAGAGTCCTTAGACTAAGAGGATTTGATGTCCTTCTTTATGAGCAAAGCAATAGACTTGGAGGATTGCTCAATCTTGCAGCTAAAGTACCTGGGAGAGGCGAGTTTGCTGCGTACATTTCATACATGGAACGTGAGCTAAATCATCTTGAAGTGGATACAAGATTAAACGAACAAGCTTCTGTTGACAAACTTGTCGAGGAAGACTTGGATTGCGTTTTAGTAGCAAGCGGTACTGTTGCTGGAGCACCAGCCATAGATGGTGTTGAGATGTCGCATGTCACCTCTGCTTATGATGCAATATCACTTGGACTCGACAATCTTGGTGATGTTGTAATAATTGGTGGTGGTGCCCTGGGTTGCTACACTGCACTTTATCTTGCATCACATGCAAGTTCTGTGCAAATCTTTGACTCTGATGAAGCCATTGGAGTTGACCTTGGCAGAAGTACGAGATGGGTGATTTTGAAGGGGCTCCAGGAGAAGGGAGTACAAACACACACGAATGCTGAAGTGACCGAAATTGATAGTGATTACATTTCGGTACTTTTTAATGGATATCACAGACGGATAAGTGCTACAACTGTGGTTCTAGCTACACGCCCACAACCTCATGATCGACTGCTAAAACGTCTAGCAAAAACAAGCCTGCGGACAGAAGTAGTAGGGTCTGCAAAGAAATCAATGAATCTACTTGAGGTTATTCATCATGCATACAAGTTGGCCAATTCTCTCCAGATCTAAAATAATTCCCTGCCTAAGCGGATATTCTTAAATTGATTCGAACAAGCTTTCCTCTGAGTCTTTATGACTGGGAGAACTGACCATAGTGGCTTTCGATGATGACCAATCCAGTGTAATAACGTACCCAACATTCACTGAATTGAACGATATCCTTTCACTCCACTTTGAAATCATTACAAGTGTTCTAGAGTTTGGTATGCCAACTTTCATTGTTCGTTGGCCAGCTGGCGTTGTTGAAACAAATGAGAGACAAGATGAGGTCTTCAAGGAACTGACTGAATTGACTAAGCCATTGAAGGTTTGGCCTCTCGTTCGATGGAAGAATAAAGCAGATGGCGAGTACTTCATTCGGTTCGTTCCAATCCAAAAACCTGGTCCGAGTAATAAGAAGATCAATTATGCCTTATTCGTTACGACATTATCTACAATTGCAATTGCTGGTCTTCTCCAAGCTACAAGCCCTATATTCCTGACACTATTCTATCCTGGCGGATGGACTTATCTGGACATCGGATTTGTAACTATAACTTTCATGTTGGCTCTCATGGGGATAATTTTCACTCATGAGATGGGTCATTATTTGATGTGTAAACGGAAAGGAATTGAGGCATCGCTACCATACTTCATTCCGGGACTACCACAGATTGGAGGTACTTTTGGTGCATTCATATCTCAGAAAAGTCCTCCTAATAATAGAGAGGAGTTAATTGACATGGGTCTTGCTGGTCCTCTTGCAGGATTCGCAGTCACTCTAATAGTGCTTTTTGCAGGGTACTTAATGTCAGTACCAGTTACAGCTCAAGAATTGATTGCCATTGAAGAGGCTTTTCCAGGTCAGTCTGGTGAAATACCTACTCCCATTCTCTTCATTTTAATTGGGTTCTTATTCTCAGATTTTATTCCTGCAGGTGGAACATTATACATGCATCCTGTTGCATTTGCAGCCTGGGTTGGCATGTTGGTGACAGCGTTGAATCTATTTCCAATCGCACAACTCGATGGTGGTCATGCATTGAGAGCGATTGTCGGTCCTAGATGGCATAAGCAAGTGGGATGGGTTGCCTTGTTGTTGATGCTGTTAGCTGGTTACTATCTCATGGCAATTCTGATTCTCTTTCTTTCGTCAGGTGGTGACCATCCCGGTCCACTAAATGATACAGTGAGGATTTCAAACGGTAGAATAATCGCATTTGTGCTAGCAATGATTATTCTTGTTGTGTGTATTCCACCGCTTTGGAGGATATTTGGTTTATTCTAGAATAAGAAGAAAGAGAAGTCAAAGAATTCAAAGAGGTAGACTCAATTATAAAACCATTCTCAGCTCTTAGAAGCCCTCGCTTGACTCTCATATTTGTCCAGAGACTGTCTCACAGCTTCTCTCACAAAAGCAGGAAATGATTTCCATGAGTCTCTAACATCCAGTTTTTCATAGCGCTCTTGAAGAGCCTTTGGTATTCGAACCATAGTGTCGACCATTGTCTTCTACAACCCTATGTTGACCTACTTTACAGACATAGACAAATATATAACATTTCGTATACAAAAAGTATACTGTGGTATACATGAGCGTGGTAAATGATGGTTCTTCCCCAATTTCAAAGGAAATAACCCCTACATACCCAAAGAAACGCAGGTTTGTATGGGGTTTGAAGAATCAGAAAGAACCAAAAACGCACGAACCAGACACAAAGGGTTGTTTCAACTGCAATCATCATCTCAGCAAGTATTACTATTGGAAGCAAAGTCCATGTGACACTTGTATTCGCTCACCAGCTTACTACTATAATCTAGCAAAGCCAAATCTAAATGATAATTGGCAGCCAACCTTAGCAAACTGGACACTAAGGAGGAATATGCTCTATTGAGAGAAAAGATGAGTAAGAAGCAATCAACAAGTCAAAGTTCCCTCCATCATGTCATGAGTGTTGAAGATCTTCTTCTCACACTGCTGAAGATAAGCGCGTTCATGTTGGTCTTCTCCATCATCATGTTACTTCAGATTGTTGGCGTTTCGAATTAGGGTTGCATCATTTCCCACTTGCATCGATTCCGTATTGGTCCTATCTGTCTTTGAGCACAAGGAGTGCCCGAGGCTCTGGAAGATTCCCTCCCGGCCATCCTCGGGCTCTCCAAACCTATTGATAGTTGTTGGATATGTGTTATTTTCTAGATTTTATGATAATAGCAAGTATTACCACGACAGCAATTCCTCCCCCAGCTAACATTAGTAACGTCATATCAATTGGTCCACCATTAGTTGAGGTTGTAGGTGTAGTTGGAGTGGTTGGTGTGGTTGTTGTTTCTGGTGGAAGTGGTGTAACGACTATATTATCTAGCGCCGGACCTGCATGTGTATAGAATGAGAATATTTCTGATGTAGTGTATCCAGTCTCAACTGCGGTAATTTCCAGTGTGTAATTAAAGTAGACCTCAAAGTTGCCTTCGAAGTTTCTTGTAATCTCAATGTGATACCCGCCTGAAACTACATCAACATCATATTCCCCCAGTGGAATTATGTTAATATTCCCTTGATTTCTTCGATATAGAATGAATGTGTTATTGAATGCTGCAAACTCACCATTCACAATAACTATACCATACTCAAATGGAACAGTTGCTTCCCAACCCGGACCGTCAAATTCAGTAGCCGGACCAGATATAAAAGCGACATAGCTATGTTTATTCGGGGTAGGAACACTGTGATAGTCGAAGACCCACGAGCCATATGCGATAGTAC
>Ga0209427_10001025_pt1 | contig 31504 bp, 26 predicted proteins | sample DeeMarSWOR136_30_FD_187465 | JGI IMG/M metagenome (GOLD analysis project Ga0209427, IMG submission 187465) | Marine sediment microbial communities from White Oak River estuary, North Carolina - WOR-1-36_30 (SPAdes) (version 2) | ecosystem: Environmental > Aquatic > Marine > Intertidal zone >...
CGCAGCAGGGGGAGTTGGTGTTGCCGTAGCACAACTATCGAAACTCGCCGGTGTGATTTCTATCGGATTAACCAGCACAGATGAAAAAACACAATTTGCCAAAAAACAGGGTTATGATTATGTTGTTAATTATAAAACAGAAAACATTGTTGCCAGGGTGCGGGAAATTACAAATGGTAAAGGTGTGAATTTAATTCTCAATTCGATGGCAGGAAAATCTTTCAGTATCGATTTCAAATTATTAGCACCGCTGGGGCAAATCATCTGGTTTGGTTTCGCAGGCGGAAATCTTGAAACTGACTTAACAAAAAGACTATCTGTTGCCTACAATCAAAGTGTCGGTGTCAGAACCTTTTATCTCCATAGTGTACCAGAAAATTTAATGGCTCAATCGATAAAAACTTTGATCAACTATCTGGAAAAGAAAAAAATAAGACCCTTTATTTACAAAAGGATTCCGCTTTCCGAGGCAGCGAAGGCACATGAATTAATCGAAAGCGGAGTGACGATGGGAAAAATTATCTTGAAACCGTAGTTAGACCTGTACCAGATTTTTGATTTCGTTAGTATGGTAGAGAAAGTTATATCGTGAGAAATTACATAACAGATTAATGGAGTATAGGATCAGTGGAGGTTAAGAGAAAATTCTTCTCATCCCATAATCCATTAATTTTTTTCAATGTTGAACCAGCAGTAACTTATACAAATGTTTAATTTTAAATAAAGGACTTATTTATCAATTTGCCCCAGCTTTTCAATAAAATCCTCTCTCACAGGATAAAAAATATCCAGCATCACAAAAGGCTCATCACCAAGGCAGGTATCGCTATGGGGCACATTGGCGGGAATACAATAGAAATCTCCGCATTGGACGATTCTTTCCTCGTCGCCAATGCGTAATTTCGCTTTACCTGCATATACCATTCCAACTTGTTCATGTGGATGAGAATGTAGGGGTACGGTATGTCCTGGCAGTGTAGCATTAAGAACCATCATCATTTTTTCGCCATGCAAACCAGTCAGGATTGTAGTTTCTAATCCTTCCATTTGGGTAAGTTTGGCAGCTTTTAAAGGATTGACAAAATATGGGATTTTTGTTGAGAACATAATTTTTTCTCTTGTTAAGGTTATTTTACGAGGGTCATCTTTTTCACTTCAATAAAATCTTTCGTACTCAATTTGAAAAGATATATCCCATTTGTTAACTCACTTCCATCAAATTTAATACGGTAATTCCCTGCTTTCTGCCGACGGTTAACCAGATTTTTTACAAGTTCACCATTAATATTGTAAATCGAAATATTAACAACATCATCAAATCCATTTTTTAAGCAATAATTTAACGTTGTTTCGGAATTAAACGGATTGGGATAATTCTGATACAAACACACTTTTTGAGGCAATTGTTTAGAAGAAATATCAATATTGGTCAGACTACCTGTAATTAATCTGACATCATCTAACCCTGCCAGATCTCCATCAACCGATTCGGAGCTACCGGTACACTGCCATGCCAGTTTAATTTTTTGTCCCGCATAATTGCTAATGTCAATTGCTACTGGTCGCCACATCCAAAAATCAGTTGGGTAAATGTCGTTTTCGGCACTCCAGAGCTGTGTCCAGGTTAAACCGTTATCTGTTGAAATATGCAATTTATATGAAAAGTAACCAAAATAAAACCTGCCAAATGCAGCAAAAAATGTTAGATATATATTTGATATTCCTGTCGTATTGATCTCGGGTGACAGTAGCCATTCATCTTGATTTTCCCAATAATAGTTACATAAGGCAGAGGAAGTATTTTTTAGATTATAAATATTGAAATTGGGCGCAAAAGCAAAATCCTCTGGATTTCCTTTCTCCCATGTATATGAAAGATTATTCGTTAATGTATCCCAATCAGTTGGTGGGAAAACGTTCCCATCAAAATTTTCTTCAAACAATATAATCGAATTTGAATCATTTGATATATTCACAGTTCTTAAATCGGATTTTGTTAAACCTTCACTATTTATCGCTTTCACTTTTATGACATGATTACCGGTAAACACTCCTTTCGTATTCCAGGAATAATGATATGGTAAAGCTAAACCTGTATTGACTAATTTTTCATCAATAAAAAGTTCAATTTTAGTGACAGGTTCTGTGTCGTTGGCAGTTGCTTTTATAATTATGTTTTGACCAGCAGTAAAGGTCAAATTATTTTCAGGTTGTGTGATTTCACATTTCAAAGCCGAAGCAGGCGTAATCCCGACAATCGCTGTTTGATCTTTTGTGAAATCCATATTGCCAACTTTTAAGCTTGTTAATGCATAATAACCATCGCCTGATCCATTCCAACCCCAATTGATATGGTATTTACCAGCACTGTCATATCCATCTATCACAAAAGCATGATACCCCGCCCAGGTCGGGTCTTCGATACCAAAATAGAGAATAGGTCTTTTGTTGTCAAGTTCGGTTTTAAGCAGATTATCCCAATTCCCTGAATAGGAGTCCTTTTCCTCCATCACAGCCGTCTCTGCATATTTGAAATATTTTGCCAATATGACTGGAATCCCCACTAATGGATTTCCCGATCCAATACGTGTATAGTTCATGTGCACTGAAACGCCCACATGATAGATCAATCTTGCAACTTCTTTTATTTGTTCTGTCTTTGCACCAATCAAGCTATTTGGCATATTTTTCCAACGATAAGTTGAATCAAAATCAACCGAGAGTGTAGCAGGTGGATTGCTGACCAAACTGGTATAAGTAACCGAACCCTGCCCTTTTGGTGGGTAATTGTGGTATTTGATGACTTGTGCCATCGCTGTTGCTCCACAGCCAGCGACAGAACGAGAACCGCCGTCTAACGGACAATACAGATTATAAGGATAAATCTGATGCCATTTGGTTTGAAGTAACGGCTCAATTTTATTGTTACCTTCGTAGTCACTGAAATCATTATTCAAAATTCTCCACCATTTATCTTTTGCTTCTTCAATCCTTAATTCATTTGAAGTGGCATAATCAATTAGAGAATCATATTTCCCCAACAAACATTTTAGAGCTGGATGAATCTTTTCTTTCAAAAATGAAGAAATAATAGAATATCCAAGTATCGGTTCTACAACATCATCAGCCGAAATAATTACCCAACCGCCTTTTTCAAATACAAAAGTATAAAAACATGAGTGCCCATTAGATTTATTGCTATAAATTTCCTTAATTTTTACAGTTACTTCTGTTTCATTTGAAAAGCGAAGATACCATTTCTGAGCGACATTTTTTGCCGTCTCAATCGAAATGGATTTTGCTAATAGTGGTATACTATGAATTAATATGAGAAGAATAATAATTTGTCTAATTTTGTCAAGCATTCTCGATCCTAAATTCCTTAAAAAATCTATATCGCTATCCATTATTGCCATATTCCCTTATTACCCAATTACCTCAATCACCCCAGTTACCCAATTACCCCAATTACCCAGTTACCCAATTACCCCAGTTACCTAATTACCCCAGTTACCTAATTACCCAATTCCCTAAAACCACCACCCCTGAATATCCAGATTGGTCAATCCCACATCCTTCGCCCATTTCACTGTTTCTTCATATTCTTCCCTTTTCAATTTGCGAGAAATTTCAGGATAATCAAACGCTCTGTACATTGGGCGGTATTGGGACATAATGTTGACATAAGTATCTTTAGGAAGGTTTTCTGCAATCCATTCGATGATCTGCTTGGTTCCACTGACCCTGTTTGGCATAACCAGATGACGAATCATCAAACCTCGATACATGAGACCATCACTGGCTGGGCTGGCGACCCCAACCTGGCGATGCATTTCAAGTAAAGCAGTTTTAGTAATTTCAGGATAGGTATCTGCTTCGGATGAATACTTTGCTGCCATTTTACCATCCCAGTATTTGAAATCTGGCAGGTAAATATCAACAATGCCATCGAGCATCTTCAAAATCTCCAGCCGTTCCCAGCCACAGGTATTGTATAAAAGCGGAAGTTTCAATCCTTGTTCAGCAGCAATATCAAGTGCCAGTAGGATATGCGGGGAATAATGAGTCGGTGTCACAATATTGATGTTATGGCAACCTCTTTTTTGGAGTGCGATCATCATATCCGCGAAATCATCAAGACTGCGGGGTCTCCCTTCACCTCCCTGGCTGATTTCCCAATTGATACAAAAGACGCATCGCAGCCCACAATTGGTAAAAAATATCGTACCAGAACCACCGTCTCCAACCAGCGGCTTCTCTTCCCCAAAATGCGGATGGTAAGATGTAATCTCTAATTGAGAAGTCCCTTCACAGAAACCTTCTTCTCCCTCAAGACGATTGACACCACATTCCCTGGGACAGAGGTGGCATTCTTCCATTATTTTCCAAAGTTGCTCTCCCCGTTTTTTTAATTCTCCACTTTGATGCAACTTTAAATAATTAGGCTCAAAATTGGGATCAATTTTCGCTGTTCTTTGAATCTTAATTCGCTCATTTTGATCTTGAGAAATCATTTCAGATGATGATTCTTCCTTTTGTTTACATGCTGCAAAAGATGAGAATAAGACAGGACAAAATCCTGTGCCAGCTAAATAAAAGCATGACCTGGTGAATTGTCTTCGGGTTTGTTGCTTCATTTTTAGTACCCTCCCTTTTCATCAGAATAAATTTAATTTAAAAATTGAAATGTCCAGGTTATTTAATTACTTTCGCTGAAGCTATCTTCTGAAAAATAAGATAGCAATTTTTTTCCCATCATTCAAGAAATATTTTCTATCGAAAAAAAATACTTGATAATAAGATATTCATTTTATAACTTTTATGTGGAGAAGGCAAGCATAAATAATGAGGAAAAATAAAAAATGAGATTAAAAATTTTAAAACTCCATTCAAATTCAGCCTGGTTCATCATAGCAATCTTTTTATTAGTTTTCACAGGTGAATTAGCCACACAAAATGAAATTAATCCGCAAGTCCAGGAAATGATATATTCCATAGAAGGACTATCAAATCAAGAACAGCAACAATTAATTCAAGACCTATCATTGCGATTCAAATCGATTACCCCACATGAAAAATTGGATCCACAAATCTTAAAAAATATCAGTGCCATTATTTCGGCTGGAATTTTTGAACAGGCTTCTCTGGAAATAATTGGAGATGTAGCCTATAAAGCTTACTTTGCAGAACGAAATGGTGCGCCTGCCGCCTACATCAGAGACCTTGCTTTGGTCGGATTTTCGAAAACGATCTCCGCCTCACAACTGGAAAATGCAGCAAAGGGCATTGATCAACTGATGAATGCCCGAATTGATCTGCTCATCATCGAAGAGTTTATTGCGTATGCACTTTACAATGGCTGGAATGCTGAATTTATTGAAAACGCTGTGGCAGGATTAATTAATGGGGTGAAACAAGGGTTGGAGCCAAAGCGAATAGCTTTAGGTTTGATCATCAGTATTGACAAAGAAAAAGCTCAAAAAAGCGCTTCGCAGGTTGTTCAGGAGGCAATACAATTTTTAAAAACTTTAGATCAGCAACAGCCACAGGAGGCGCAACGCCAGCAGTTCGCATATCATTTATACCAGGAATCTATCCGGAAGGGACTTCCGATATCGGTGGCAGAGGAGGTTTATTTCACAGCAATTGAAGATGGATGGTCAACAAATACAATCAGAGCAGTTTATGAAGGTTTGCACAAAGGAATGAACAATGGTTTAACAGCAGAACGGCTGGCAACTGCAATATTCGTTAGATTAGCACAAGCAGATCAACTTCCTTCACCGGAAAAAATGGTGGAACAGGAAATTCAATATGTGGCGAGCATTGAGAAAAAGCCGGCACAATTAATCATGCAGGATAAGAAAAAATATAAACGAAAACAGCTACCAATTGACCTCTATCAAATGCCTTATTTACAGCCTCCTCGAGTATCAAAAGAACAACCAGTTACTTACTTCAACGCGACCAATCGATCTTCTATTGATCAACATTTAATGTGGCAATATATCCAGGAATTTTTAGGTCCTCCGCCTACACCCTATCGCTGGGGTGGCACAAGTAAATCTGGCATCGACTGTTCCGGACTTGTTAAACGAATTTTTGAACTACAGGGAATTTATCTTCCCCGAACAAGTTGGCAACAGTATCAAGTCAGTAGACCTGTCAATGGTAACCTTCAATTTGGAGATTTGGTATTTTTCAGTAAATATGGTCCAGCTTATCAAGTCACACATGTTGGTATCTATATTGGTGGCGATAAATTTGTCCACTCCTCGGCTTCCAATGGAGTTATGATTAGTTCCTTAAATAAAAGGTATTACCGACTGCGGTTTAAAGGTGCGAAAAGGGTGATTTAGGTGATTGGGTAATTGGTTGAATAGGCAATTGGAACAAAAAAATATTATTCTTTGAAAATATGTTTGAGAAAAGATTGAGATATTATGAAAATAATTTTGGAATCGGAGCAATGTATGAAAAATAACGACATCCCATGCTGGCTCCAATGGGCAAGGGAAATCCAGGCATTGAGCCAAACAGGACTCCACTACAGCCATGATGATTATGAAACCCAACGCTACGAACGGTTGCTGGAAATTGCAGCGGAGATGGTTCAAAAACACACAGAACTTCCAATAGAACCGATGATTAAAAAGTTCAAAATACAGTCGGGTTATGCCACACCCAAAATCGATGTACGGGGCGCTGTGGTTCGAGACGGGAAAATTCTCCTTGTTCAGGAAAAGGCGGATGAAAAATGGTGCATGCCTGGCGGCTGGGGAGATGTGGGAGAAATCCCTTCAAAAATGGTTGCTCGGGAAGTCTGGGAAGAAAGCGGTTTTGAGGTAAAAGCAAAAAAAGTAGTTGGCGTTTACGATGCTAATCGGGATGGCAGACCTTTACAATTTTTTCATGCTTATAAAATCGTCTTTCTGTGTGAAATCATTAGTGGCTTCGCACGTCCTAGTGAAGAAACTCTGGCAGTTGATTTTTTTGATTTTAATAAACTGCCAACACTCTCTTCAAGCCGAACAAATAAGCGACACCTGACTGATGTTTTTGCCCATTATAAAGATAGAAATTATCCAACAGTTTTTGATTAAGTATCGAATCTCCACCAAATCAAAAAATAAAATAATTTCCTTGACTTATTCCTTTCAATTTGTTATTTTATTATTGTGTTTCATGGTGAACCTCTTAAGAAAATAGCCGCTGTGTCCGAAAGGGCTGGCGGCTATTTTTGTAATCGCTCATAGAAAGAAATGAAATTATAATCTTTTAAACATGCCAATAGAAAATTTAGACTATAAATGCTATCTTGATGCCGTTCAAAACCACTGGGTGCGACAAAAAGATTGGCTTAAAAAGGGCTATGCGCCAGATAAATTTTATTTGAAAGATTTCTGCTTGTTTGAAAAAGACGGCATATTTCATCTGTTTCATATTGCAGGTACATTCGGAGTCTCCTGCTGTTTACCGGGTAATGAAATATGGTTTGGGCATGCCTCAACCCGAAATTTTCAGCATTGGGTAACTTATGGTCCGTGTTTTTACATCAATCCCCGTCGCTGGGATGGTGGACATATTTTTGCGCCTTTTGTAATTGAAAAAGATGATTATTATTGGATGTTTTACACCGGTTGCAAAATTGATAACACTCAACGAATTGGAGTCGCGAAATCAAAAGACCTATTCAATTGGAAAAGAGTAGGCAATAAACCAGTCATTCGACCCGAAGAATATGGATGGGCATTCTGCCCTACCACTGGTGGCTCTGCCTGTCGCGATCCGCACGTCTGTAAATTTGATGATAAATATTCGTTATATTACACGGCAGTCACCAGGGAAGGAAAAGCATGTGTGGCGCGGGCTGCTTCGAAAGACTTAATTCATTGGGAAGATAAAGGACCGGCTTATATTTACAAAGATCTAACCCATTGCGAATCCAGCAATGTTCAAGAATTGAATGGACAATATCTCCTTTTCTTCGGTGGGCATATTGAATATTGGTCGTATGTGATTTCAGATAATCCTTATCATTGGAATGATCAAGAACCTATTCCTCTCGGAAGAAAAATCACTGCGATGGAAGTTGTTTGTCGAAAAGATCAGCTATGGTTGGTGGCATTTTTTAAATTTAATTCATTCCGATTATATCTGGGAACGATTGATTGGTCGAATAGTGAGCCCCAGATTGAGCAAATATCTGAAAAACAGCAATTGAAAATATATGGACTTTGAAGTTAAAGGAGTGTGAAAAAAATTACGCAGTATAGTCTTATAAGTATTTATATTCTTGAGGTCAACAAAATACAACTGGGAAAGTTATTTAATCTCACTCTCAAAAAATACTGCTGGGATAAAGGTCTTAACAGGAAAACTGGAGGATCATTTTTTTGAACGAAAGAATAAAAAAACTTCGCGGACAAAGCATCGGCGCCATTCCGTATATCTCACCAGAGAGAGCTTTACTAATCACAGAATTTTATAAAAGTGATGTCGCTAATAGTGTTTCTCCACCAGTTCAGAGAGCGCTGGCATTTAAACATATTTTGGAAAATAAAACGATCTGCATCAATGACGATGAGTTAATCGTGGGAGAACGAGGTCCGGCACCAAAAGCTGTGCCAACCTATCCTGAACTCACAACCCACACCATTAAAGATCTCGAAATATTAGATTCAAGAAAAAAAATTCCATATAAAGTGAGTGAAGAGACGAAAAGAGTATATCGTGAAATTATCATCCCGTTCTGGAAGGGAAAAACAATCAGGGAGAAAATATTCAAAGAAATGTCGAAGGAATGGAAAGATGCTTTTAATGCAGGAATTTTTACAGAATTTATGGAACAACGGGCTCCTGGTCACACGGTATTGGACGATAAAATTTACCACAAAGGAATGGTTGATTTTAAAAATGATATCAAAAAAAGCATTCAGAACCTCGACTTTCTCAACGATCCCGAAGCCTTTAACAAACGCGAACAGTTGAAAGCGATGGATATTGCTGCTGATGCCTTGATCATTTTTGGGAAAAGATATTCCAAAAAAGCAGCAGAGTTCGCGCAGCACGAGAAAAATCCAGTACGAAAAAAAGAGCTGGAACACATCGCAGCAATTTGTAACCATGTCCCTGAAAATGCACCACGCAACTTTTGGGAAGCCTTGCAGTATTATTGGTTCGTCCATCTCGGCGTGATTACGGAACTCAATCCCTGGGACGCCTTTAATCCCGGCAAACTCGATCAACATCTTTTCCCTTTTTATGAAACTGACATTGCTGATGGTAGTTTGACCAAAGAACAATCTAAAGAATTACTTCAAGCTTTCTGGATAAAATTTAACAACCAGCCGGCGCCGCCAAAAGTCGGTATAACAGCAGAGGAAAGCGCCACTTACACAGACTTTTCTCAAATCAACTCTGGCGGTGTAAAACCGGATGGTTCAGACGCAGTAAACGAAGTCTCCTACCTTATTCTCGACGTCATTGAAGAAATGAAATTAATTCAACCCAGTCCCTCAGTTCAAATTAGCAAAAAAACACCGGAGCGTTTTTTAAAACGGGCGTTACAAGTTGTACGAAATGGATTTGGTCAGCCATCTATTTTTAATACCGATGCCGTTATTCAGGAGCTTATTCGTCACGGAAAATCAGTTGAAGACGCCCGCAATGGAGGAACCAGCGGTTGTGTGGAAACAGGAGCTTTCGGTAAGGAAAATTATAATCTCACTGGCTATTTCAACCTGATGAAGGTTCTGGAAATTACTTTAAATAATGGCATTGATCCGCGTTCTGGCAAGAGAATCGGGATAAAAACTGGCGATCCGACAAAATTTAATTCATTTGACAATTTCTTTGCAGCCTACAAAAAACAACTTAACCACTTTATTGATATTAAAATAGAAGGCAACAACATCATTGAACGAATTTATGCTAATTATTTGCCGGTACCTTTTCTTTCATTACTCATCGATGATTGTATTCAAAATGGAAAGGATTACCACAATGGTGGTGCCAGGTACAACACCAGTTATATCCAGGGGGTTGGGATTGGTTCAATGACCGATGCTGTAACGGCGATAAAATACAATATCTTTGATAAAAAAAGATTTTCGATGCAAGAATTATTGAATGCATTGAAATCTGATTTTGTGGGATTTGAAAAACTAAGAGATGTTTTATTAAAAAAATCTCCTAAATTTGGTAATGATAACGATTATGCCGATCAAGTGATGCAAATGATTTTTGAAGCATTTTATAAATCCGTGAATGGAAGAAAAAATACAAAGGGTGGACACTACCGAATAAACCTGCTGCCAACAACTGTTCATGTCTATTTTGGCTCTGTCATCCAGGCAACACCTGATGGCAGGAAGGCTGGAGAGCCTCTGTCCGAAGGAATTTCTCCAGTTCAAGGTTGTGACCGAAAAGGACCAACAGCAGTCATCAAGTCTGCCTCAAAAATGGATCATATCCGAACCGGCGGGACGCTGTTGAATATGAAATTCACACCCAAAATTCTTGAGGGTGATGAAGGAATTTCGAAATTAGCCAATCTTGTCAGAACATATTTCAGACTCGATGGTCATCATCTACAATTTAATGTTGTGACAGCAAAAACATTACGCGATGCCCAAAGGCATCCTGAGAAATATCGAGATTTAATCGTTCGGGTGGCTGGCTACAGTGATTATTTTGTTGATCTTGGACATGCTCTGCAGGATGAAATTATCCGACGGACTGAGCATCTGGAATTCTAATTACTAAAAGAGAGAAAAATATGGCTCATCGTACGCTAAAAGACGGTTATACTCAACTAATCGATCGATTGAATCTATTTCCCCAGGGAGCCCCGCCATCGGATGTTTTATTCCAGATTTTGAAAATGCTATTTAGCGAGAAAGAGGCTAACTTGGTAGCTCTATTGCCGATTAAGCCGTTTACTGCTGAGAAGGCAAGTCGAATTTGGAAAATAGATCTGACTGAAGCCCAACAAATTTTGGATGAACTATCAAGTCGGGCAATTCTTTTGGACATGGAACAGAATGGTAAATCAGTATATACCCTGCCGCCGCCAATGGCAGGATTCTTTGAATTTTCCATGATGCGCTTGCGAGGTGACATTGATCAGAAAGTACTGGCTGAACTGTTTTATCAATATATGAATATTGAAGAGGACTTTATTAAAAATTTATTTACTGATGGAGAAACTCAATTAGGAAGGGTCTTTGTCCATGAGCCAGTTCTTTCCAATGAAAATGCATTACATGTATTAGACTATGAGCGTGCCACCGAGGTGATAAAAACAGCTTCACACATGGGTGTTGGAATCTGTTACTGCCGTCATAAAATGAAGCATGTTGGGCGTGCCTGCGATGCCCCGATGGACATTTGCATGACGTTTAATAGCTCTGCAGAATCTTTAATTAAGCATGGCTTTGCACGACAGGTTGATTCAGCAGAAGGTTTGGATTTACTTCAAGTTGCTTATGAAAATAACCTGGTTCAATTTGGAGAAAATGTAAGAGAAGGCGTGAATTTTATTTGCAATTGCTGTGGATGTTGCTGCGAAGCAATGATTGCCGCAAGAAGATTTTCAACATTGAATCCAATACATACAACCAATTTCATCCCTCGAGTCAGTGATGAGAAATGCACTGGCTGCGGGAAATGCGTCGAAGCATGTCCTGTAGAAGCAATGGCCTTAGTTTCAGCAAATGATCCAAATAAGCCGAAACGAAAAAAAGCCAGGGTAAACGAAGAAATTTGTTTGGGATGTGGAATCTGTGTAAGAGTTCGCTCCAATGATTGCCTTCGATTAATTTCACGCTCTGAACGAGTTGTTACACCTCTCAATTCGGTTCATCGAGTTGTATTAATGGCAGTCGAACGCGGTAATTTACAAAATTTAATTTTTGATAATCAAGTATTGTGGAGTCACCGTGCCTCAGCAGCAGTCATCGGCGCTATTTTAAAGCTTCCGCCAATTAAACAAGCGCTTGCCCGCCAACAGGTAAAATCTCGCTATCTGGAAACCCTTATTAAGAGGTTTTATGAATAACTTAGGGAGTGGGATAAAACTAATTTCCCATTTAATCTACATAAGTTATTATTAATAAATTTTGAAAAAAATTGAAATGTCAAAGACATTTAATCCCACTCCCTTAATAACTCATCTCTTTATAACCTGCTTTATTTTTCAAGTTATCCATATATGTTTTGTATGCATCAGGTTTCTTTTTTGTTTTGAGCTGCTTTTCTAACTCCAGACGATGTTCCTCTATCGGTTTGTAATTGTTTCTATCAATGATTTTTAGGATATGGTAACCATATTGGGTTTCAACAATATCGCTGATTTCACCTATCGGGACAGTAAACGCAGCATCTTCAAAAGGTTTTACCATTTTTCCTTTCGTAAAATTTTCATACAATCCGCCATTCTCTCTTGAACCAGGATCTTCTGAATACTTTTTAGCAAGTTCGGCAAAATCTTCACCGGCTTTAGCTTCTGCCAATATATCTTCCATTTTCTTTTTAATCAACTCCTTTTCAGCATCATTTTTTTCTTGTGTCAGCAAGAGAATATGTCTTACCGAGGCAATTTCTTTGCCCTTATATTCGTTGTAAGCATTTTGAATTTCTTCATCAGTAATTTGAATCTCCCGACCAATGGTTTCATCCAAATACTGATTAAAAATAGTGTTTCTGCGAATTTCATTTTTTACGGCTTCTATGTTAACGCCACCGCTATTTAGCATTTCAAGGAATCTTTCTTCACCACCAGCACGATTAAATTGCTGTTCCAGGATGCTGTCCTGCACGGCTTGGGTAACTTCAAAATTAGCTTTTTCTGCCTCATTAAGGATTAATTGTTGTTCGCACAAATTTTTGGCAGTTTGAGTAATGATGTACTTGATTTGATAATCTGGCATATTCATAAGTTGATCGGTTTGAGTGCCCCGACTTTTATAAATATTCTGGATAACTTCACCGGTTGTAACATCGAATTGTTTGGTAGAAATTAATACCTTGTTAGAATCAGGATCGAGGAATGGCAATTGGTTTGAAAGATCTTTTGCCAACTGGTAGGCTGGCGTATCTTTTTCAAGCTTAACAACTTCACTTTTCTTCCCGCAGCCAGAGATAATAATAATGAAAAATAACAAAGAAATAAAATATCGTCGCATAATACTCTCCAAAAATTTTTTTTAAGTTTATGACTTTGAATTAACAGGCACTAATATAAGAAAAAAGAATTTGAAATCCTAATACTTTATTATAAATACGAATTAAGGATTCGATGAAAAAACCTTTTGCACCTTCTTCAACATAAAATCATGAATTAAAAAATTAGTGGCGATAACATCGCCAGTCCATATATGGTTATTTTTCCCTTCAAAATCGGTAATTTTTCCACCTGCTTCGGTAACAATAATCGATCCTGCAGCAATATCCCAGGGACTGAGCCTCAGCTCCCAGAAACCATCGAAACGACCGCAGGCAACGTAAGCTAAATCAAGTGCCGCCGAGCCGGTGCGACGAATACCGCTAACATTCATAAAAATATCTGCCAACACAAGCCAATAGCGATCTAAAAATGATCGACTTTTAAAAGGAAAACCAGTAGCAATCAAACAGTAATTTACATCATTTTGTTTTGAAACTCGAATCGACCGGTTATTGCAGAACGCCCCTTTCCCTTTTTCAGCATGAAATAATTCATCTCGAAAAGGATCATAAATTACGCCAAGTATAATATCTTCATTTTCCTTCAATGCAATAGAAATAGCGCTGTGCGGATAGGCGTGTATGAAATTTGTGGTTCCATCGAGAGGATCGATAATCCAGCAATGATTACCCTTTTGATTAGTTTGACCAGATTCTTCTGCTAATATCTGATGTTCTAGAAAATATTTACGAATGGAGTTTACGATTAGTTCCTCACATTGCCTGTCGATTTCTGTCACATAATCGAATGGTTGTTTATCCTCAGCATCGTCAGCAGCAATTTTACCGATGTTTCTCCTCAAAACTTTTCCTGCTTCAATCGCTAATAAGATTGCTAATTCTTTGAATTCCATAATTTACCATTTGATTTACAAAATTTTTATGACAAGATATAAATTTATTTTCAATTTATCAAGTAAAAATACAATTATAGTCATTTTCAATAAAAAGATCGGAACTTCAATAATTTGATGTCTACATGTTTCCTATTTTTATTAATTTTTTTTTACTTGATTTTTTCCTAATTATTTTTTAAATAGCTAATAAATATAACTTTTTAGAATCCTACTTAGGCAGGCATGAATAAATAAATGAGTTGCCAGAGTATAATTTTATTTTATCAGTGGCTTAATAAATACTCAATCAGTTTAGAACAATGTTCAACTTAAAAAGTAAGGTGTTGTAATGATGCATTTCGATTGGATTCCTGATTCGATTAAGGATTTTTTTGAAACCTCCAAGAACATCAGTCTATTTCTAATTTTTGTTCTTATTATACAAATTATTGGTAGCTTAGTTTATATCAAGTCGTTACGAGACAAAATAAAATCAGCAGAAAATCTTCAACGTATTCAAAATAATACAAATGGAAATTTTAACCAAAAAAGTAAAAATGCTTCAAAAGAAATTGCACTCGTTCTCAAAGTTCTTGATATGTCTTATGATGAACTTTGTAAATATTATGAACCTCAGATTGATAGTATAAGCACTATAATTAACAAGGAAGAAAATGAAATAAACCGTTTAAAAATGGATTTAAAAAAGCAGGGATTGGATACTCGAGAAATTTTATTATTGAACCAAAAAATAACCTTTAAGGAAGAACAGTTAAGATTTTATAGACAAAAAAAATCTCTCTGGGAGAATCGATCAAAAGAGTTGAAAAATCTGATTAAAATATTTGGACTAGATAACATTGTTAACTATGTTGTCAAAAAAGATACGATCAATCAGACTCTAACCGGATTATCACGTCCCAAACTAACGATTCCCGAAAAAGAGAAAGATGAAGTTATCTCAACAAATGAAACAATTGATGAGAACAGATTGGCTTACAATGAAGTTCCTTCGTCATATCCTCCTGCTAAGAGAGAACCTATTACACAGAAAAACAACCTAAATGCTGATATAAAGAGTTTTGCGATCACCGAAGATACTTTGTTTTATCCTCATGCTAAAAAAGAAGCGATAAAGCAACATAAAGATGAAAACACTGATATGGACAGATTAGCTCTCGCTGAGGATGCTTTATCATATCGCCTTGCTGAAAGAGAACCTATAACTTCAAATAAAGATGAAAATGTTGATACAAGCAGAATGGTATACGCTGAAACACTTTTGTCATCTCCTCTTGCTGAATTAGAAAGTATAACATTAAAAAATGATAAAAATGAAGATTCGAACGGATCAAGTCCCGCTGAAACTCTTTTGTCGAACTTTCCTCCTGTACCTGGGAGAGAGACTTCAAACCTAAAAAAAACCGCAACAGAGGTAACGTCAATAACCAGCCTATCACGATTTCGAAACGAACCCACAGCTATATCGAAAGATGAAATGAAAGCCATAGTTAAAAAACACAATTTCTTTGATTATTATTGGAACGAAAGAGCTAAAGGTTTTTCCAATCAATATGAAGTTCAGACCATCGAAGGTGACCTTGTTGTTATTGACCGGGCTTCTGGTTTAATGTGGCAGCAGGGAGGTTCTTTCGAAGCAATGCAATATCCAGAGGCAAAAAGCTGGTTAGAAGAACTCAATCATGAAAGCTATGCTGGTCTGCAGGATTGGAGATTACCAACACTGGAGGAGGCAATGAGTTTAATGGAACCGAAAAAAAGCCAAGGTGACTATTATATTGATTCTTTATTTGACCAAAGACAGATTTGGATTTGGACATCTGATATGGAAAGAGGCACAACTCGGATGTGGGTTGTTAAATTTAACTATGGTAACTGCTCCAGCCAGGACATATTCAACTTCTATAATGTCAGGGCAGTACGGTCTTTACAATGACTTAAGATTTGATCTGTGCTATAATATCACAAACTAAATTTTTGTTTTTTTACAAGAAATTTAAACGGTTTAAAATACCACCAACGCAAATTTCAACTTTGTTTTCCTATTCGTACTTTCTGACAAATTTTGTTGATAACTATCTTAAATGACAGGCAACCCAATGATCCGGCTGCACTTCTTTATATTCTGGCTGCACTTTATCACATTCGTCTATCCGATACCTACAACGTGCATGAAAATAACAGCCAGATGGCGGTTTAATGGGTGATGGAATATCTCCTGGCAAAAGAATACGTTGTTTTTTTATTTTAGGATCAGGGATCGGCATTGCTGCTAATAATGCCTCTGTATAGGGGTGCAACGGTTCATGGTATAAATTCGCAGAAGACGCTATTTCTACGATCTTACCCAGATACATTACTGCGACCCGATCTGATATATGTTCTACGACCCTTAAATCGTGAGCAATGATGATGTAAGAGAGATGAAATTCCTTTTGCAATTCCATCAATAAATTTAACACCTGGGCTTGAATTGACACATCTAACGCTGAAACCGGCTCATCACCAATAATCAATTTTGGATTTAAAGCCAATGCTCTGGCTATTCCTACTCTTTGGCGTTGACCGCCACTAAACTCATGGGGATACCGCTTTAAGTGCTCGGATCTTAATCCAACAAGTTCGAGCAAATAAACTACCTGTTCACGCTTCTTAAAACCACGAACGATATGATGAAAAGATAATGCCTCCCCAACAATTCCCTCTACAGTCATTCTTGGATTTAATGAAGAGTAAGGGTCCTGAAATATGATCTGCATATCTCGCCGCAACTGCTGCATCTCTTTCCGATTCAGGTTAAACACATCTTTTCCATCGAAAGTCACTCTACCTGCTGTCGGCTCAATCAGTCTCAAAATCAACCGGGCAGTTGTTGATTTGCCACATCCTGACTCGCCGACCAAACCGATCGTTTCCTCATGTTTCAAATTAAAGCTAATGCCATTGACTGCATACACATAACCAGAGACTGTTGAGAAAGCTCCAGATTTTATTGGGAAATATTTTTTTAAATTTGTCACCTCAAGGAGAAATGAATTATCAGCTTTCATTGCAATTCTTAATCATATTCGGTTCAAACGAGTAAACAAACCAGGCTTTTTAGAGAAACCTGGTTTGTAATCTTAATTAATTCAAATTGTTAAATTAATTGAAAAAGATTTTTAACTTTAATTTTGTGAAGATGCTGTGGGACTTTTTTATGGAATTTTTGAACTGTGAATCTCAATTAAAACTTTAACACGTTGGTCAGGTAATTCCTTTTTGGCAACTACTCTCCCTCCCTGGATTTCAATGTCAAGCGAACCTTCCTCAGGAAATGTTGGATCGATGTACCATTTTTTAATATAAACTGCCCAACGATAGGCATCTGCCGTTGCTGCCTGCTCTGCATATTTCAATGCTATCGATTCGGTTTCAGCATCTTGAAAGGGTTTTCCAATACCAGCCGCAAGAATGGTCTCCCAGGCTGTGTCATAACTGATGGAAACCAATTTTTGTCGCAACTCAAAATCTATCATATTATTTTTAATCGAATCCGTTAACTGACTGATAACGATTAACATGGAGTCATAATTGATCGGTTTTGGTTTTATTGTTTCCATGAATTGATCCTCTCCTCCAGTTTCGTCTTTAGTAATTTCGGTTGTTTTGTGTTCCTCCTTTTTTCCACAACCAATGCTAACAATGAGTGAGAGGATCACCAAGCTAATTAAGAAAAAACTTGTTAGTTTCATATTGTGATGTCCTTTTAAGAGTAATGAAATTAGTAGAAGTAAATAAATAATATTAGATTAGTTGATTTGAATACTGCCATCATCTCTAAATTCAATAAAATATCAGCTAAATATTCACTCCATCGATCTTAACTCCACAAAACTTACACTTCCCTGATTGGATATTATTCTCAATAATCTGATAACCGTATCTCTCTATCAGCAATTTGCTACAATTGTAACAGTATGTATTTTCAGCATCTATTCCTGGAACATTACCCAAATAGACATATCGAAGTCCTTGATCCAGGCCGATATCTCGAGCTTTTTTTAGAGTAGCAACTGGCGTTGGTGAGTGATCTATTAATTGATATTGTGGATAAAAACGACTGATGTGCCATGGCGTTTCTGATCCAAGTTCTGTCCTAATAAAACTGGCAATCTCAGTGAGTTCTTCAACGGAATCGTTTTCATTGGGGATAACTAAAGTGGTCACCTCTACCCAGATGTTCAATTTCTTCATAAGCTTTAGCGTATCTAAAACCGGAGCCAATTTAGCACCAACCAATTTTTTATAAAAGCTATCATTGAAACTTTTCAAATCAACATTGGCAGCATCCAGGTATTTATTGATAAATTGAAGCGGCTGTGAATTAATGTATCCATTAGTGACAAAAATATTCAGGAGTCTGTTTTCATTGGCAAGTTTTGCAGTATCAAAAGCATACTCAAAATAAATTGTTGGCTCAGTGTAGGTGTAAGCAATTGACAGGCAGTTACTCCGCTGGGCTAAATTCACAAGTTCCTCTGGCGTTGCGTCTTGATTATAGCGATCGACATCTTCCACTCTTTTCACCTGAGAAATATCATGGTTCTGACAAAACTTACAGTGAAAGTTGCATCCCACTGTAGACATCGAAAAGGATTGAGATCCGGGGGCAACATGAAATAACGGTTTTTTTTCAATTGGATCAACATGAATGGCGATAGCTTTTCCATAAACTTGAGAATATAAACGACCTGAGATGTTTTTTCGAACGCCGCAGATACCAACCTGATCTTCCTTTAATTTACATAGATGAGGACAAAGCTCACATATCACTTTTCCATCCTCCAGGCTACGATAAAACATAGCTTCTTTCATAATGATCCTTTCGATTTTAAACCTTCTTTTTACCAAACAAAAGATATTATTTTTGTTTTTCTCTTTGACTATATATGCAACCGCAATAATTCTGTCGATATAAGTTGTAAAGTTTGCTTAGCTCAATACTACGTCTATAGCCATTTTTCTTCTTAAAATTTGCTTCTAAGAATTTGATATTGTTTTGATCGCCCAATTCAGAACCGATTTGATTGATTAATATCGCATTTTTATGAGGGCTAATTGTGAGAGTTGTCGTAAATATATCAAAACCTTGCTGCTTTGCAAATTTTACTGTCTCATGTAATCTCATTTTAAAACATACCGCACATCGTTTCCCACCTTCAGGTTCGTTTTCAAGATCTTTGACAAGTTCAAACCATCGTTCTGAATCGTATTCGGCTGCTAAATTTTCAATTTTCAATAGCTTTGCTAAATTCTTCAGTTCAATTAAACGCTTTAAGTATTCTTCTTCTGGGTGGATATTTGGATTATAAAAAAAACAGGTCACATCATAATCACTTTGAAGTCGCTCCAGTGGTACTGGCACACATGGTGCACAGCAGCTATGTAATAACAGTCTGTTTTTATTCATCTTAGATCATAACTTGAAAACTGATAAAAATTGTCTGGCGTACAGCCCAGATGTTCTCCTTGTTGAGCGAAAATTTTATTGACGCGGAGATAAAACCACATCTATCCTTCGATTTTGGGCGCGACCAAATTCAGTTTCGTTGGACGCGATCGGTTGACCCTCGCCATAGCCAATGGCAGAAATTTGACTGTCGATTAGTTCCATATTCGCCATAAGATAGGATTTTACTGCAGTAGCACGTCGCAATGAAAGTGATTGGTTGGTTCTATTATCACCCCTATCATCTGTATGTCCCTCAATCGCAATATGGTGATCAGGAAAAAGCTTAATCACCCGCTGCAATTTTGTTAACAGTCCAAAATATTTCGGCTCGATAATCGCTTTACCAGTGCTAAAGTTTAAGCCTATCAATCGAATCCTGATCTGTTCTCCCTCACGGAGAATCCTTGCTTCATTTTTACTAAAAATGGATTCAACTTTTTTAAACTTATCCCTTTTTTGTTGTTCTAAATCCAATTTTGCCTTAAGTCCAGCTTCCTTTTCTCTTGATTTATCAAGCTCTGTCTTTAAACCGATTATATCGGTGTTTAATGATTCTATCGTTTGATCTTGTGATGAAATTTCATTTGCTAACTGCTGTTTTTCTTGTTTAAGATCGTTTATCGCTTCAATTGCTAATTTAACTTGAGTTTCAAATCCCTGGTCAAATTCTGGAGCAAATCCTAATTGGGTCATAATTTGAGATAGATATTTTTCATTTTGTAAAATCAACTTTTCCCAGTTTAAATCATCTTTTTTTAATTTCTGTATTATATTCGACAGATAGGTAGCATGTTTTACTTCGTATCCTGCTGCTTCTGCTTTTTTGCGAGCCTCTGTTTTAGCACTCCTATCGCTATTTAATATTGTTTCGGCTTCATTAAGCAGAGTCTGGGAACGATTAAAGGATATTGGAGCATATTTATGAACATTGTTATTCTGAGCCTGCTCAAGATGCATCTTTACATTTCCAACAATACTCGCTTTAATAGCAACTAATTCAGCCTGTCGATAAAGCCTTTCAACAGCTATGGATTTTTCTTTGGCTTTGTTTATATTATCTTTTTCCAGTGTTCCGGCTACTTCTAAAAATAGTCCTTCAGCCTTTTCATATTGATCCTTAGCGAATTCGATAGCATTGGCTTCAATCGCATCTTCACGGGCAACCAATAGATGAGGAAAACTTACCTTGGCAAGCTTGGCATTTTCAATTGCGCGTTGTAATAAATCATTCAAATCAATAATCTTTTTCTGCACGCTTTTACCTCGATCAAAATCTTTCAATGCTGCTTCGTATTTCTCAACTGCTCTGGCGTAAAATGTGGGGGATAGTAAATCAGCTTGCTCAGCTTTTGCGTTACTTAATAGTTCGGTCGATTTTTGAAAAATCCGCATTTTGATGTCATTTTGCGCTAATACAGAAGAATATGCAATTATAAAATAAAACACAACGATTAAAATAACGAACAGGAAAGGCTTAACTACAAATCTATTATAAGGTAAATCATGTTCTTTTCCCATTGTAAGCTCTCCTTACGCTTTTATAAATTTGAATTTGATTTTATGGCAATTTGGCGATCAATTGCATTTTGTTAACAATATAATGGAAGATTAATAAAAAGTCAAGTTGAATCTTAAAAATTCAACGAAATAGCAGATTAACAAGTGCGCAATCTTCATAAAAAAAGCTCCCCAATTAATACTATTATCAATTAAGGAGCTTTTTTATTAAAACATTTACAATACTAATTTCTAAGCTGAAAATAAACTGAAAAATAAAAAGTTTTTACAATATGTTTGAAACGAAGGGAATCCTGTTTAAGGATTAAGATTATACTCGTTACGGTTTAGTTTTTCATGTCATGTCCCGATATATCGGGACATCTCCTAACTATTTGTTATTAAGGAGATTGCTGCATACGCAGGAATGACATCAACTATGATATTCTTAGCCTCAACGAGTATAAATAAAATAAACAGTATAGTTTTATAATTCTTTATTTTTTTAAAGTCGACAAAATACAAATGTGAAAGTTATTTAATCTCACTCCCTTGCTTTTTTCAATACTGATTATTTTTCATCTTCTTTCTCTGTTTTCTCTTTCTTCAAATCCCTTTCGAGAATACGTCTAAGTCGTTCTAATTCACGTTCAGCTTTTCTTCGCTCTTCTTTGATTCGTTCTAATTCTTCTTCAGCAGACTCTGTCTCTCTTTGTTCTTTAATTATTTGTTCAAATAATTCTCTCCGACTTTCTGCTTTCTTCATCAAAATATCTTTGTCACTTAGTTTATAGACTGAAGTAGGTAATAACGTTATGTTGGCACCAAGATTGATCCTCCAACCCGGATAGGTTGGCATGTCAGCAAATTTAAGACTATGCGAGGTACCATTCTTAGCTTTGTCAGGAGTTAATCTCAAATCCATAGCAAAGTTTAATGTCAGCCAGCGATAGGCTTTGAAGCTTATCGCTGGAGTTAAATAAAGATAATTTTCGATGCTATATGCCGATGCTGAAGGAGGTCTTTGGAGGAAATTATTACCGTACATTTCAACAGAAAAATCAAACTCAGGAGTTGGTATCTTCATTCCGATTCCATAAAGCAACTGTTGGCTCATTGTATTATTAATAACATTATTTGACGGCTCAAGTTTAACACCAACATCATTATGATTTACATAACCAAAATTGGCATGAATATTAAGATTATCTTCTGGATAAAGAGGATCCTTAGAATAAGTCATCATTCCAGTAAATCCCCATTCGACAGTGCCAGCGGAATATGGTTCTAAGGGAATACCATGATATTTAGCCGTTGGAAACCTTGTATTAAAGCAAAATGCCCAGGTAAGAGAAGAATGTTTTATATTATATGAACCGAATTTCAATCCAAGAAATAAATCATCTGGAATATTATACCCCGTCTTACCTTTGTGAGTGTCCTGATAAAGAATTGGAGATATTGCAAGTTCGATATGGTCACTAATACCATAATTCATACTTAATGCACCCTGCACAATCCAATAAGTAACAGGAGTATTCTGATTTTCAGATACTTTTCCAAAAAATTTAACACGTCCATAAAGCGTTAAATAACCAGGCCTTAAATTCCAGGCTGATTTAACGTAAGTGAGACCATTGCCGCCATTAATTCCAATTCCATAAACATCTGGATTTAAAGCAAACAATAGTACGATTATCATTCCCCCACTTATTATTTTCCATAATTTCATGACTCAAACCTCCAGATTGTTGTCATAGGTCAAAAGAAGCAAACACTGATTATATCGGGTTTGATATCTTTAAATTATCTTTTTTTTTGAAAATTGTCAATAGTTATTTTATATGTTACAACAACTTAATTGAAAATTACATAGATCATTCTTCAGAATTATATAGCTAAACTTTGTTAGTCTCTGGCACTGTAATAAACGATTAACCAGTATATTTGAAACAGTACGGCAATTTTGGTTACAAAACTCAAAAAATTATTAATATGATACCATGGTGATCCTGAAATGATTATTGTATCCCCTGGCTTAAGTTGAGGGATGAGCGATTCTTTACCGCTTTTTATAAATTTGCTTACATTAACATTAATAATTTTATTTTTTTCATTGTCTGGATTCTCTTCTCGAATTAATTTGATATTGCTCAACTTTGCACCTTCACGAGGACCTCCTGCAAATGAGATCAAAGAGATTAAATCTGTATCACTCGGAACTAAATATTGTCCGGGATTAGCCACAAATCCCCAAATATTTACCTTTATAAGTAGTTGATCGTCCGTTCCTAAATAATATTGAGCACCACGTGGATATTTTTGCTCCTGACTGTAAATAACATCAAAGCTTCCCAATAAATTAATTATTATTATTAAAAGGAAAAGGATTATCAGTTTTATCCTCAGCCTCATAAAACCTCCTTGATGAACATCATAGATATATACTATCAAACAATTTGTGTTTATCAAAATTAGATATATAATAATAAAAAAAAATAGAAATATCAAGTTAAAATTAGTTATTTATTTAAAAATTACAATAATTTAGTAGTTGTATACTTTATAAAATTATTATGACTAAATTTTAACCACATATATATTTGTAAAATATGATTCTGAAAACAAAGATGGGACTTTCAATAAAAATCTTGATTGTTAAGAATAAAAATAGTATTTTAAAGAAGGCAAAAAAAATAAAAATATTAAGGATTTATTTATGTGTTCTGAACGGTTACTAAGTAAATTAAAAAAAGCAAAGACTGTTGCCGTTTTAACAGGTGCTGGCATTTCAGCCGAGAGTGGTGTCCCAACGTTTAGAGGTGAAGAGGGGCTGTGGCAAAAATTTCGTCCTGAAGAATTAGCAAATTTTGAAGCTTTTATCCGGAATCCGAAATTAGTTTGGGAGTGGTATAATTATAGAAAGCAGATTATTAACCAGGTTGAGCCTAATCCTGCACATTATGCCCTTGTTAAAATGGAAGCACATTTTCAAAATTTTCATCTCATCACCCAAAACGTTGACAACCTACATCGCAAAGCCGGGAGCCAACAAATTTATGAACTTCATGGGAACATAATGCGGAACCGTTGCGTTGATTGTAATAAATATATAGATGATATTTATTTTACTAATAGCGAAGAGTTACCTGTGTGTGATTGTGGCGGGCTTATTCGACCTGATGTTGTTTGGTTTGGAGAATCTTTACCTCAGCAAGTATTAATGAACTCATTTTTTGCAACCAAGAATTCAGATGTTTTCTTTTCGATAGGAACATCTGCCGTAGTTCAACCAGCAGCATCATTGCCATTAGAGGCTAAACAATCTGGAGCTTATGTTGTTGAGATCAATACTGAACCGACTGTCATTACCAATCTAATTGATGAATCACTCTTAGGCAAGGCTGGTGAAATATTACCGCAGATAGTAAGCAAATTACTTGATTCTTAGTATCTATTATGAGAAATCTTTTAATTAAAATACTCATTTTATCTACATGCCTCACAACAGGATGCGCTTATTATAATACTCTTTTCAATGCAAAAAAATTTTTCAAAGAAGCTGAAAAAGAGCGAGAAAAGAGGCTGGAAAACATTAAGAAACAAGGACAAAGTACAACTCAAAGTACTAGCAGAACCTCTTCTACAAAATATGATGATGCAATTAAAACAGCTTCAAAAGTTTTGGAAATTTATCCCAAAAGCAAATATGTGGATGATGCATTATTTCTACTTGGTAAATGTTTTTATAGAAAAGAGGAATACCCAAAGGCAAAACGAAAGTTTCTTGAATTAATTGAAAATTTTCCTAATAGCAACTTTGTTACAGAGAGCAAATTGTGGTTAGGTAAAACAAATATTGAATTGCGTGAATATGAAACAGCCGAAAAAAATTTTCACAACATTTTAAATAGTAAAGCAAAAAATGAAATTCGTGATGAAGCACAACTTCTGTTAGGAGGCCTGTTTAAACATAAGGGCGATTATGTAACAGCAATTAGTGAATATGAAATAGCAGCTAATCGAGCAAAAGATAAATCTATTCGAGCTAACGCTTATTTTGAAATGGGTGAATGCTACTATCAATTAAAAAGTTTTGCCAAAGCTGTGGAAAGCTTCAAATTCGCTCGCAAATACAGCCCTGATGCAAAATTTGAATTCAATTCAATGTTTCGAGCTGGCTTGGCTTTAAAAGATATGGAAAAATACGATGAGGCAATTAAAATATTTACCAATCTGCTTGGTGATGCAGTTAATGAGGAAAGTTGGCCTTCATGTCGTCTGGAAATTGCCCATTGCAACAGGTTGAAAGCTGAATTTGATAATGCAATTGGGTGGTATCTTGATATAATAGATCAACACCCAAAAACAGAAGAAGCTGCAATTGCATATTTTTATTTAGGAAATATCTACCAACAACATAAAGCAGAGTATGAATTTGCAAAAGAATATTATGATAAAGCCATAAAGGAAAATCCGAGAGCAATAACAACAGAAGAAGCTCGAAAGAAAAGCACAAGTATTCAACAGATGCTTACATTTCGAAAAAATATAGAAGCCCAACAAAAAAAAATAGCTAAAGGAGATTCAGTTGCAGCGGTGGTTGAAGATTTAGATTTCGATGCAAATGAACTTCCCAAATTCGATTTGACAGAATTAGATACACTCGTTGCCAAAACTTTGGAAATCCCGTTGGATTCCTTAATGGCATACCAAGATACTTTGCTGCAACTATATGAAAAATATTATGCTAAACATTATGATAAATTTGGTGAAAAAATACAAAAAAGTGATGAGACAACGTTAAGAAATAGACGTGACTTTGAATTTATTCTGTTAGATACGTTGGTCGCTCAATCACTTGACATACCTTTGATAGATCTGGAAGTCCAGGCTGATTCTCTACACAAGTTATACGACAAATATTATACTAATTATGAAAAAAACAAAATAATTTATGATCAATTCTATCAGCAGAGTAACTTTATTAATAAAAATGAAGTATTAGGAACATCGTTAGATGAACTGATCAAATCCAAATTTTCATTGGCTGAAATTTATCTTTTTGAATTTAATCAACCAGATTCTGCATTAAAAGAGTACATTGATATTTTAGAGATGGATACTTCGCGCAAGGCAATTCCGAAGACGTTATTTACGATTGGATACATTTGTGAGACTTTTAAAAAAGATTCGCTATTAGCAGATTCGGTGTACCATCGTCTTATATTAGATTATCCAGATGATCCTTTTGCACAAAATGCAAGAAAAAAAATTAGAACCATAAAATTAACTGATCCAGAAGAGACGATTGCCAAGCAGTTTCGTGAGGCTGAAAAAGCATATTTAGAAAAACAGCAATATGAAGATGCGATTACATCCTTTGAATCGATTTATAAAAACTCTCCAACCTCGGAGTATGCACCTAAAGCTTTATTAGCAATGGGTTGGATCTACGAAAATAATTTTCAACAAAACAATAAAGCTTTTGAGGTTTATGAAGATTTAATTACCAATTATCCCGCCTCAGTTTATGCCAAAAAAATTAAGCCAAAGGTTGATGAAGTCATAAAAGCACGTACCTCATCAGATACAACAAAAGATATCGCAACGATAAAAGATCAGCACCTGTTTTTAAATAAAGAAACGAAAATCGCGTCAGTAGATTCGACTCAACTGGTTGATTTTTCAACAACAGATAGTGTAAAATATCATCAAATGTTAAGACGGGAAATGGAAAAAAATGATCCCAGAAGATCGACTCCCCGGCGATGGTAAGTTAATATGATAGAAAAAACTTCTGGATCTCTTCCTAATTCAGTACCTAAAATTTTAAAAGGTAAACTGATTGACAAAGTTTGGTTTACTCCAAAAATTGTTAGATTAAAAATTGCAAATCATGATTTAGCAAACTTTTCTCAGCCGGGACAATTTGTCAACGTCAAAGTTACTGATAATTATATGCCTTTACTCAGACGTCCGTTTAGTATTCATGGAGTGAATCGTCAGGAAAAGTGGTTTGAAATTTTACTTCAGGTAATTGGAAAAGGTACAGAATTATTAAGCAAATACCAAATTGGGAAGGACTTAGACATCTTCGGTCCGCTCGGTAACAGTTTCAGCCTCCCTGTCAGGAGTAATCATGCGATCTTAATTGCAGGTGGATTAGGGATTGCACCACTTTTATTTCTAGCCAAGGAGTTGACTCCCAAGAACTTTTCTGTTACATTATTCTGGGGCAATAAAACTAAAGAAGCATTTTGCAGTCTTGAAGATTTTGAAGAGCTCGGGCTGTGTTATTTTTTAGCAACCGAAGATGGTTCTCTGGGTTTTGAAGGAAAGATAACCGAGCTTGTAGAATTAAAAAAAGAGAACTTTCAAAAATCAAATTCAGTTATCTATGCCTGTGGTCCAAACCCAATGCTTCAAAAAATCAAAGAATTTGCTCACCAATCTCAAATCCCCTGTCAAGTGTCTCTGGAAACTATAATGGCATGTGGATTTGGTGTCTGTCTCGGATGTAATGTAACTTCGACAAACATTTCGGAAGTATATAAATATGTATGCAAAGATGGTCCGGTATTTTATTCTAGTGAGATTGATTTAAGTGAGTAGTTTATCAGTTACAATCGGACAATTGAAATTAAGTAATCCTATTTTAACTGCCTCTGGTACGTTCGGTTATGCAGAGGAATTTTCTTCTCTATTAAACTTAAATCGATTGGGAGGGGTTGTAACTAAAGCGGTTTCCTATGAACCAAAAGCAGGTAATCATTTTCCCAGGATCGCAGAAACTGCTTGTGGTATGTTAAATTCCATTGGATTAGCCAATACCGGTGTAAAAAATTTTATTAAGAACAAGCTACCGTTCTTAAAATCATTAACAACCGCTGTCATCGTAAATGTTGCAGGAAAAACTATTGATGAGTTTGCACGGGTGATAGAGGAAATTGAAGATGCAGGAGGAGTTGATGGTTATGAATTAAATGTCTCCTGTCCTAACGTAAAAGAAGGGGGAATGGCATTCGGTGCAAAACCTGAAATTACCGCAGTAGTAACTGTAAAAGCCCGATCTGCAACTAATGGTTGTCTAATTGTTAAATTAAGCCCAAATGTGACTTTAATCGGTGAAATTGCTTGTGCTGCTGAAGATGCCGGCGCAGATGCCATCTCCGCAATCAATACATTAGTTGGAATGGCAATTGATATAAATACACGGCGTCCAAAGCTGGCAACAGTTACGGGCGGACTCTCCGGGCCAGCTATTAAACCAATTGCAATCGCAAAGATTTTTGAAATTACTCGAAGTGTGCATATACCAGTAATTGGTATCGGAGGGATCATGAATTATCAAGATGTCCTGGAGTTTCTGATTACTGGAGCAACCGCTATTCAGGTCGGTACTGCTAATTTTATCGATCCACCGATTGCTGAACAACTGGTAAACGATTTAGAACAATATTGTCAACAGTACAACATAGAGGACATAAACGATATTATTGGAAGTATTGAATTAGCATAAGCTTATTAAGGGAGTGGGATGAAATAAGTTCTCTATTGTCGAATCTTTACAATATTAGAAATCAGCAGAAGGAGAACTTCCCACTTTAATTTTATAACTTGTTAATTTTATATGGAAAGAACTTTTTAAATGTCCAAGTTATTTAGAACGTGAGATTAAATAAATTGGTCATTTCTGAATTTGTGATAATTTCAAGCACTGATAATCTAACAAAAAATTGAGTAAGTTAGTTTATCGCACGTCGTTAATACCGCCTCACAAAAGAGAATGGAGGGATAATGCAATGCAAAAACTATGTGGATTTTTAATACTTCTTTTTCTAATCAATTGTGCATATTTTAACAAGTCACCGAAAAGGACGAATCAGTCAATAGATGGCATAATATATCTTGATGAAACGAACGAACAAAACTATACAAATAATGTTGACTCATCGAGTGTCATGTCTGTTCATACAGAACAAAAAAAGAAAAATCAAAAAGATACTGAAGAGGTAAGAGATTTTGATACAATGAGTGGGATATACTATGTAGAGGATGAAAAGGAGGCTAATGAAATTCTTAAAAATTCTTATAATTCAAAATATAAAAAAATTGAATTCGGTAAAGCCTCCTATTATGCAACGAAATTTGAGGGTAACAAAACAGCCAGTGGAGAAATTTACGATCCCAACAAAATGACTGCTGCCCATCCAACGTTTCCCTTCGGCACAATAGTTCGTGTGATGAATCTCTATAATAATAAAATCGTCATTGTTCGTATCAATGATAGAGGACCTAAATCCAGATCAAGAATTATTGAGCTATCCTATGCTGCGGCACAAAAGTTAGGATTTGGAAGAAGACAGGTGGCACATGTCGCAATAGAGGTGATAGAATCACCTTACTAAGCTCACCCTTTACAAAAAATAGTAAATACTACGAGCTAAGGAGGTAGATTTTGGAATTAAAAAAGCTGGGCTACAGGGTATTAGTGGCAATATTCGGTATCCCTATCATTATTTTTCTGGTAGTTAAAGGTGGGTGGGCAATTGTTGTACTGGTTCTTATTATCAATCTACTCGCTCAATATGAGTTTTACAAATTAACAGAACTTAAGAAAATGTTACCCATCAAAATTTTAGGTTTGGTAGGCACGGTTATATTCACAATTTCATTCTACAAATATGGTACCGAGAAATTCTGGCTTATTACTATCATCTTCTTTTACCTGACACTTCTTTTCGAATTATTTCGAAATAAAGCCTCTGCAACTTTTAATATTTCAGCAACATCGTTGGGATTTTTTTATCCAGCTTTTTTCTTCAGTTTCATAATTTTGATTAGAGAATTGCCAAAATCTCTAAATCTTGATTACGCTGCAGGTGCACGTTGGATTATCTTCATGTTTGCTGCTATCTGGATCTGTGATACTGCAGCATATTTCATAGGATCAGCAATCGGGAAACACAAACTATTTCATCGAGTGAGTCCTAATAAAACAGTAGAAGGAGCCATTGCTGGATTCATATTTGCAATTGTAACAGCATACATTGCTCATACTGTTTATATTAAACTTCTAAGTTTAGCCGACTGTTTAGTAATTGGAGCTATCGTTGGAATAATGAGTCAAATTGGAGATCTTGTTGAATCTCTTTTCAAACGAGATACCGGAATTAAAGATACATCTGGCATTCTGCCAGGACATGGTGGTTTCCTCGATCGATTTGATGCCCCGCTTTTCGTAGCACCGCTGGTATTTTTATATTTACGATTTATCGTTTTTCCAAAGTAAATGGTTTAAAAGGATTTTTTCAAAATCTACTATTATTTTTTTTGACTTGACATTTTAAATATTTCTAATTAAATTACAGTCGTTAAAATATAATGAATTAGTTAACGAGAGGAGTAACCAATGAGTTTCTGGGATGATATGGTAAATTTCTTTAAGAAAGGTGTCTCAACCGTCGCTAAAAAGACAGACGAATATACAAAGATTGGTAAAATTAAGGTTGACATCATTGGAATCAAACGAGACATCGACAAAAAGTTCAATGAACTTGGCGGAAAAACTTATCAATTAATCGTTGAGGAAAATAACACGAAAATTGCATCGAACGATGAAGTAAGAACAATTATTGATACTATTAAGGACCTGAATCAAAAATTAGATGCAAAGAAAGAAGATTTAACTCGGGTTCGTGAAGAATATGCCAGAGAGACTGGTAAGAAACCTGAAGATATTGATGTTACAGTTGATGAGGGTGAAGCAAAAGGATAGTTCCGGGTGCTTCTAAAGTCAGTACCTCAACGATCAAATTATGCATAATTCTTAACGATCCAGGGATTTGATTAAAAAAGTCATCAAACAGCGCCCCACCGATAAATTCAGTAATGATGATCAGTGGGGCTTTTAACTAAGAGGGTGAAAATTAATAAGGATGAAGTTTTTTGTCACACTTTTGCTAATCACTTTTTTATTTATTGGATGTTATAGCCATAAACAAACCATTCATTTTGAAAAGCCATTTGTTTTTCCATATCCACAACAACAAAAAACCTGGAAATTACCTTTTAATCCAGAAAAAATAATCCCACTTATCTCTATCACTGCAGTCGGAGATATTATGTTGGGCAATCACACTGAGTTTTATATCGAACAATATGGCAACTACTGATCCCGTCCATGCACCAGTCACAGGAAGGGGGATGGCAACAAATAAAGATAGACCTATTGCACCCAAGCGCATGACTTTTTTGCTTCTTTTGTAAGTACGGGCATACAACCAGGTGAAGAATCTGTTAATAAACTTGATATTCGAAAGGGCTTTTCTTATGGGTTCCAGGAAATAGATGATGGGTAAGACTGGAAGCAAATTTCCTATCCAGGAAATCATGAAGGCTGTAAGAACCGGCATTTTGAAATGCA
>Ga0209427_10001026_pt1 | contig 31469 bp, 18 predicted proteins | sample DeeMarSWOR136_30_FD_187465 | JGI IMG/M metagenome (GOLD analysis project Ga0209427, IMG submission 187465) | Marine sediment microbial communities from White Oak River estuary, North Carolina - WOR-1-36_30 (SPAdes) (version 2) | ecosystem: Environmental > Aquatic > Marine > Intertidal zone >...
AACATATTTACAGCCAGATTGGAGAACTTAAAAATGAACACTAATTTAACAAAAGAATCGACACAAGAACAAAAAACCTTGAATAAAGTCATCAAAATCAACGAGGCAAAAATCCAGTCACATCTGGATACCATGGTTCGCAGTACAGTTGAGCAGACCCTAAATGATCTGCTGGATGCTGAGGCGGATCAGCTCTGCAACGCCAAACGCTATGAGCGCACTGAGGACAGGATTGATCACAGAGCCGGTCATTACAAACGCACGCTGCACACCAAGGCAGGGGCTGTGAAGCTGAAAGTGCCTAAATTACGAAAGGTCACTTTCGAGACCGCCATCATTGAACGCTACAGACGGCGGGAATCCTCTGTTGAAGAAGCTCTTATACAGATGTACCTGGCAGGAGTTTCCGTTCGCAGGGTAGAAGATATCACACAGGCGTTATGGGGCACTCGGGTCAGTGCCGGCACGGTCAGTGAACTGAACAAGAAGGTATATGGGCGGATTGAGCAATGGCGTAATCGAAAGCTTGAGACTGATTATCCGTACGTATATCTGGACGGAATATGCCTCAAACGTAGCTGGGGCGGCGAGGTCCGCAATGTTTCGGTGTTGGTGGCCATTGGTGTGGCTGAGGATGGTTTTCGTGAGGTTTTAGGCATCTGTGAGGGTACCAAGGAAGATACCGAGAGCTGGAGCAACTTCCTTCGCCACTTGAAGCAGCGAGATCTAAAGGGCATTCAGCTTGTCATAAGCGACAAATGTCTCGGGTTGGTGGAAGCGTTAAGTAAGTTCTTCCCGGATGCCCGATGGCAGAGATGTGTTGTGCATTTTTATCGTAATGTTTTTTCAGTCGTACCTAAGGGCAAGGTCAGAGAAGTTGCTGCCATGCTAAAGGCCATCCATGCCCAGGAGGACAGAGAAGAAGCACAAAAGAAGGCTGAGGCGGTTGCCAAGAAGCTCGAGGTTATGAAGTTGACGAAAGCTGCCGAGCTTGTCCGTGAGGGTGCTGAAGAGACCTTATGTTATTATGCGTTTCCACGTGAGCACTGGCGTCAGCTTCGCACGAACAATCCTCTGGAGCGAGTTATGCGTGAGATTCGGCGACGCAGCCGTGTTGTCGGTTGTTTCCCGGATGGCAATAGTGCATTGATGTTAGCCGCTGCCAGGTTAAGACACATCGCAGGGACTCGTTGGGGAACAAAGAAGTATATGAATATGAAACGTTTACAGGAACAGAAAGTGGAGGTGTTGGCCGCGGCTGGTTAGGCCGATAAAAAATCGCCACCCCCATGGGGGTGGCAGGGATAAGGATGATGACCAGATGAAGGACTTATCAAATAATGTGCGAAAGATTCTTGACACTACCGTAATAGTACCTTGTTGAGGTATATTCTCCATGTTTTTAATATTAAGGAATCAGACAATATTAGTCTTGACCTCGGCAGAAGTCAGCAGAAGCTTAAAAAATCCATGTTTTCGTTCTTGATTACAAAAAAATATTCGCTGTCTTATAATTTTCCTCTTGATTTCATCACTGAAAGACGATAGGCTTAATCCAAATCTATAATGGAGTAAAAAGGAGCGGTGACCATGTTTCTTTTATCATTTTTGAGCGCTTCCATTAAGAAGAACACCTCCTGTGTTGATTATCCGCACAAGCTCAGCAGCGAAAAAATTACTTGTGGCCTTTAATAAGGTATAACATATAAACAGTAAGCCTTTTTGATTAGAAGGATAGTTATTGTGGAGGATTTGACTATGAGAAATTTGAACTCAAAAATGTCTGGCTTGGTTTTAGTTTTGGCTCTAGGTCTGACGATACTAGCACCCCAGACCGTCCAGGCGCAGGTCATCATGCTTGTTATTCGTGGCGGTAGCAGTACAAACACCCCGCCGGCAATCGCGCCGAATCCGCTCGGCGAGGACGTGCTTTCTTTCGTCGACCGTACTCATCAGTACAACGCCGTACCGGCGGATCTGCTCGGCGCCCAGTATGTCATGGTCGCTAATAACGACAAGGTACAGGCAGACTATTCACTGGATGTAGAATTGATAGAATCCGCGAGACTTTATCTGTTTTTGGACAACCGTCTAGGTCATGGCGCAACACCTGGCGGTGATCCTGCGTTGAATCCTGACCTCTGGTCGGCAGGAATGTCTTGGGTATATGATATTGGTTTTGCCGACACCGGTCTAAATATTGGTATTGATGAGGGTGGGGATGGACAGATCAACCAGTGGGCGTCGGTGTATGTCAAGAAGGTAGAGCCTGGTTTGATTAGGCTTTATCAGCAAAATGATCCAACCGATCCAACCTACAGGAATATGTATGGTGTGGCCGCATTAAAACAGCGTTTGTTCGCTCCTTTTTGGACGTCGAGCACCGACATCCCTCTCAGGTTTCAGACGGGCGGCTGGGTGACCATACCCACAGGCTTTTGGATTGGATGGTACTGGGGACAGCACCAGGGATTTTGGTTCCATCCCGGACAGGGTTATGTGGGATTAGTTGCCGGAACTGATGATTACCCCGCTCCATATCCTTATCATCCTGGCGATTACCCCGCTCCATATCCTTATAAGCCTGGTGATTACCCCGCTCCATATCCATATTGGCGAGGTTGGCCCCACTTCTGGGCTTTTACAGGCTCCATGACCTTCCGCATGCCCGATCCGGATTATACTCTTAGAGCTTGGAATTACTTTCTGAGCAACGGCAATCAGGGTAATTGTATACAACTTATCGCAGTGCCGATGACGAGTGATGTGGATCCCTTTCTCTCCCCGACTTTTACACCATCGCCGGTGGATAAAGGGGTCGTCGAATCCTTTGAGATTCAGAGCCACACGTTCAGTGTCAACGGAGGTGCAGTACGGAATGAATTCAGCCAGCTTGCATTCATCCAGACCAGCCGACTTGAAGATTATATCAGGGAACTGGGTATGACTGAGGCAGACATTAGGGCCTTTATGACCAGCGAGATCGTGGAGCAGTTGTCAAGTAATGATCCGGGCGGTGGGGGATACGTCGGTGTACAGCACGCTCAGTGGATTCATCCAGCACCAAGTATATCGTACAGCACGAACTCTCTTGAAATCACCGAGGGAGAGCAGGTCGAATATGGTGTTTCACTTCGGCAGCCACCTAGCGGCCCCGTCACGGTTAATGTTGTCTCCTCTTATCCAACAATCATAAAGTGGGCAGACTTCGACGGAGGGATGTTACAATTGCACTTTGACCGGAGCAATTGGGACAAGCCCCAAATTGTATCGCTTATCGCCCAAGATCCATGGCGTGGTGGCCCACAAATGACGTACTGTCTCAGCCACTTCCTGTCAAATGATCTGCTTGAGGGCTCTGTCCTGCCGGTAAAAGCCCGAAAGAAAGGATGTGATGGTGCCCTGAGATTATACGATGGTGACGTAAACAATGACTGCACGACAGACTTTCGTGATGTTGCCATTGTAGCCTTATCTTGGCTGGAGTCTACAGAACCACCTGAGGAGATTGATCCATTCACAAATCACGACGACTTCAAGAGCAGGGATATCGGCTCCTCAGGCGGCAGTGCGGTATATAAAGACAACGAGTGGACCATTGAAGCCGACGGTCCGTACATCTTCGGCACCTCTGATGGTTTCCACTACGTCTATAGGCCGATATGGCCACATCAGACAGCCAGTTTCCAGCTAACTGCAACCGTCCGTAGCCTCCTATTGGACGCGCATGAGTGGTCCAAAGCTGGAATTATGGTTCGCAAGACACTTGAACCTGATTCTGCCCACGTGTTGATTGCGGTTACTCTTGGTAGAGGCGTGGTCTTCCAGTGGCGACCGGAAGCAGGTGCGGAAAGCCATTCGATACACAGCGGGCCGGGAGGGCATCTGGAGGCGCCTGTGTCGCTGCGGCTCGTGGTTTCCGGTGGTACGACCACGGGTTACTATTACTCCAACGGAATGTGGATAGAGCAGGGTAGTGTGTCTCTAGTGCCGCCGACTTTTGAACTGAGCGGTGGCTACATCGGTCTGGCCGTTACGTCGAGCGTTGAGGGCGAGTTGACTACAGCAACGTTTAGCCATGAATTGATAAGTAGTAATCCGATTCCTCTACCATAGTTTACGTAAGCTTATGAAATTAGACAGTGTTAAGGAACTGCAGGTGATAGAGCCACGCTCTTTTTCTTTGCATATCGTGATGGATCTCTCCAGAAATCGGCTCGAATCTTTGCTGTTTTAAGCTACGAAAGATGACAGATAAGTCTTAACGATGATGAAACCATTGGATGGAGGTGTCTTGCATAAAAGCGAGGTCGAAAGTTAGGCTAAAGAACATTTTTACACAGAATGATGAATCTCTATTCATTGTAATTTGTACTGGAAAGCATACAAACCGGGGAACGGTAATGAAGAAGTATAGACGTTTAAAGCAGTGTCTCTTTGCTACCGCGAAATTCACTAAATTGCCATTTATCTTTTGTATAATCGTCTATGTGACAATTGCAGGTTTTACAGGAATTGAGTCTTCCCGGGGCAATGAAAAAAAAACACAAAAGGGGGGGCCGACTCAGATTTTGACCGAAGATCCCGATTTTTCAACAGAGCCATTTAAGCTTGCACTCAAACAAAAAATTGCGGCACTGAAAGAGGAAGAAATGAAGCTTATTCAAGAGCTGATGAGAGATTTTCCCAACAGTGATGAGGCACTCGTTTTGATTGGCGATTTATATAGGAGGCAAGGTAATTCCATCGAGGCAATGAAGTTTTGGGAAAAAGCTCTGAAAGTGAATCCCAGGCGATTCGATGTCTACAGTGCTATAGGCCTTGTTGCCTTTGAAAAGGAGCAATACGAAAATGCAGTCACTGCCTGGAGAAAGGCCTTGGAAATTAATCCGGATGTCCGAGGTCTGCGGACCAATCTTGCGCAAGCGTTCCTGGGGTTGGGTAAACACACTGAAGCAATCGTAGAGTTAGAGAAGGAATTAGCAATATCATCCCAGCCCATCCTTAGTCATTTTTTGCTCGGGAGGACATATTTACAACTTAAAGAGTTTAACAAGGCAAAGAAGCATTATGAGATGGTACTCGATCTTCAGCCCGATCATATCAAAGCATATTATGGTCTTGCCAATGTGTATATTCAGTTAAAGCAACCAAATAAGGCCAGAGAGTACTTGACTGCGTTCAAAAAATTGAAGCCCAAAGATGCGGAATTTACAACAGACCGTGACAAAGTCGAGATTGGCGTTGTTACTGCCCATCAAGCATTGGCCGCATTGGCTATCGGTACTGAAAAACTTTATCGGGATCGAGGGGATTTACAAAGGGCCGAAGAACTACTGAAAAGGGCGCAAACGCTTGATCCAAACAACACTATATGCCTTGAAAGGTTGGCTTCTTTATATCAGATGAGTGACCGAATTCCGGAAGCACTTAACCAGTTTAAAAAAATCAGGAAGTTGAAACCAAAAGATTCATTCTGTTATTTGAACATTGGAATACTTAATACCCGGTTAAAAAGGTTTGATGATGCGGAGAAAGCCTTTCAGAAAGTTATTGAGCTTGCTCCGAAGAAATCCTCTGGATACTGCTATCTTGCACGTCTTTATCTCAGATCCAACGTCAAACTAACGGAAGCCAGGGGACTTGTTGAAAAGGCCGTAGAGTTGGAGGCTACTGCCGATAATTACTTCGTATTAAGCTGGGCCTGTGAAGTGAACGGTGATATAGCAAGCGCACTTGCAGCCATAGAAAAGGCTATAAAATTGGAACCGGAAAATCCGAAATACAAACAGATTTATGAGCTTATTAAGAAGAAGAATTGAGTTTATTATTTTCAGTGGTGTTCACAAACACAAGATGTATTTAGGCCACTTGATTATGGTATTATTAATCTTGCTGTATGCATTCTCACACACATCAATCAATGCTGCAATCACATTTACAGATGTCACTGAGGAAACACAAATTAGTTTCAAACACACCGATGGAAGTAGTGGCAGGTACTATATAGTAGAGAGTGTGACTGCGGGATTAGCATTGTTTGATTATGACAATGACGGTGATGTAGATATATATTTTATAAATGGAGGGGCGCTAAAAGGAACCAAGTTTAAGGAGCCTCCGAAAAATGTATTTTATCGCAATGAGGGCAATTGGAAATTCACGGACGTCACCAAAGAATCCGGCCTGGGCGATACAGGGCATGGTTTAGGAGTTGTGGCTGGTGATTATGATAATGACGGGGATTTGGACATCTACGTAAGTAATTGGGGCCCTAATATTTTGTATCGTAACAATGGCGACGGTTCTTTCACCGATGTCACAAAAGAAGCAGGTGTTGAAAATGGATCTAAAGTCGGAGCTGGTGTCAATTTTATAGATATGGATAAGGATGGAGACTTGGATCTTTTCGTTTCAAGCTATATTGACTTCACCTACGAAAAGCATGTACCAATTACCATAAACGGTATTCCGGCACATGTGGGTCCCCGTTATTATATGAAAACGCCTGATACGTTATATCGTAACAATGGTGATGGCACCTTCACCGATGTAAGCACGGCCTCGGGAGTGGGCGAGCACCCAAGTGCAGGTATGGGAACAGTGTGTGCCGACTTCGACAATGATGGCGATACCGATATCTTTGTAGCCAACGATATGGCGGAGGATTTTCTTTTTCTAAATGACGGCTCAGGAAGATTTGAACAGGTAGGACTCATGGCTGGTATTGCATACGATATAAATGGTGAAGAGATGGGGAGCATGGGTGTAAGCTGCGGCGATTATGATAATGATGGATGGCTGGATTTATATGTCACTTCCTACCAAGAGCAGTCGGCTCACCTGTTCAGAAACTTGGGCGGATGCAGGTTTGAGGATGTGACTTTGCTGACCGGTGCGGCGATTGGAACAATGCACCATGTGTCATGGGGAAATGGCTTTGCCGATTTTGATAACGACGGAGATCGCGATATCTTCGTTGTCCTCGGGCACCTCCAGGAAAACGTAGAGAAGTGGGACGATAGATCCGCTTTTCTGGTCCGAAATTTACTTTTCATGAATAATGGTGAAGGTAAATTCGTTAATGTATCGGAAGAAAGCGGGGACGGCATGAAGGTAAAGTTGAGCAGCAGAGGCGTGGGTTTTGATGATTTAGATAACGATGGCGATATTGATATAGTGATATTGAACTCACGAACGGAACCAACCATTTTGAGAAATGATTCTCGATCTGAAGGACATTGGTTACAGGTTCTTTTGCGAGGAGTTAAAACCAACCTTAACGGAGTGGGAGCGCATGTCAAAGTAGTTGCTGGCGATTTAACTCTTCTGGACGAAGTCCACAGTGGCTGTGGATATCAGGGTCACTATGGCATGCGTCTTCATTTTGGGCTGGGAAAGCGTGAAAAAGTAGATCATATTGAAGTGCGCTGGATTGGTGGTGGAGTAGACGTTCTCAAGGATATCTCAGCAGATCAGTTGTTAACAATAGTCGAAGGCGGTTCTATATCCAATTAAGGCACTTCAGAACACACGACGTGAAACTTACACGGGATTCAAGGATAGTTTCAACGCGACAGCTTCAAGGATTCTTTGTGATTATTGGATTTAATTCTATAGTCTTCTGAATAATTGAGAGTAGGTTTGTGCCAAAATGTGCCCTTCTCATGAGTCGCAAATTGTTAAAATTCTTAGCTGAAACCTTGTCTCCAAAATGTCACTACAGATACTGATTTTACATCAATCGAGTCCAAAAATATGTTATTTTTTGGTTCAATATTGAAATTCGCAAAAAAATATCGGACCCGTGGAGGATTCAATGTCCGGTTCGAATTTCTTTATAATACGTCTCTGTAGTACCCATAACAGGGGCAAAAAGACAAACAGCTATTAAATCCTATTTTTGCTAAAAAATTTTTTTCATCTGCATTTTTCGGTTGTGATTTAAGCTTATCTCGGACCTATGGAGCAAAAAAACACTCACGTGGAGACCTTTTGGTGACATAGATTTGTTGTTTTTTCACTGATACTTTTTACATTTTTGAATCTTGTGACACTCCTCAAATGAAAGAACCATATTACGTCAACTTGATCATGGATTTATCGAAGAATCCTATTCGTGCGTAATTCACACATGGAGAGTGTAGACTTCAGACTTTGGGCACTTTTGTTGATGGTGGCGTTGCGGCAGTTGCGTTGTGGGTGGTTAGCCTTATCGCTCTGTAGAAAACGCACCTCCAGCAAGCGATATAGTAAATAAGACTATACGTCTCCCTTCTGCATCCGCAGCTCGGCGTTCTGGCTAAGCAGCAGATTCTGCAGTGCTCTTATGTCAAGCTTACGCGGTGGAACCTTGCCCTTTGCCGACATTGCCGCTGCGCAACCCGAAGCATGCCCAATAGCCATAGCAGGGGCCATCGAGCGGGCGGACTGGAACGGTGCCTGCTCACAGGAGATGCAGCGTCCAGTCAGTAGAAGTCCTTCAACCTTCTTAGGGACCAGCGATCGGTAGGGAACTTCAAAGCCCTCGTGGTTGAAGAAGAATCGCTTGCCATGGTAGCTCGGCATGGGATTTGAACTGATGGCGACCACATCAGGGAAGCGTGTTCCTTTGATGGCGTCCTGCTCGGTGACAACGTACTCACCGAGGATGCGACGCGTCTCACGAACACCAATACCTGTAGCCGATTGCATTATATAGACGGACTCCATTCCGGATTTCTTTCGCATCTTTTGGACTTGATCCCATAGCTTCAGTCGTGTCTCTACTTCTGCCCGCGTCAGGTTCTCGACATCCAATCCGTCGCCACCGTATCCGGGACCCCATTTCACAACCCGATCCCCGATGCGAATTCCACCATAAGAATCCTTGATGCTGGAGGGTAGCCCGCCTAAACGGTACATCAGACTCATACCCATGCGGTCTCCCCTTAGGGCGGGACTCATGAACGGTGCGCCTGCCCGCGCTGCAATGTCGCCATCACCCGTGGCATCGATGACCACATCGGCAGCAATGGCCTATCGGCCTGACTTGGACTCCACGATGACGCCCGTTACACGTGAGCCATCGAGCATAGGCGCTACGACCCAGCTATGCAGACGCAATTTGATCCCCTCCTTCTTGACCAAGTTCAGCGACGCAATCTTGGCTACCTCGGGATCAAAGCCAATGCAATAGGGCAAATCACCGGCTGTCACATCATGCTTGGGTTTCGGATAAGGATCGTCGTCGGCGATGCCACCCAACCTCACAAGCTCGGCGATATACTCAGCGGGGATTCCCTTAACAGTCTGCAGGGCATCGGGGGGCCGCTGGTTCCGAAAACCGTTGTAGCAAGTCATTAATCCTGCTGTCCCGTTGCCACCCAGAAAGGGGTATCGTTCGATAAGCAGTGTATCGGCACCGCTTCGGGCAGCGGCGGTGGCGGCGATCACTCCGCTCGGGCCTCCACCTGCTACGACTACCTGGCACCGGGCAACGATAGGTGTTTCTAATCGTTCACGGTAAGTCTGCGGAGCTGTTTTTTCCGCTGCTGCGTCAACCCGTCTTAGAGATCCAACACCGGTAGCTATGGCGGCTCCGAGCGCCGAACCAAGAAATTCGCGTCGTCCCATGCTTCGTTTGACATTATAGCGAGCTTTTCCACTCATGCATTTCAATAATTCCGACATAACCGTTCTCCTGATATTAGAATTCTAAATAATAGGTGGAAACGAGAACCGTCTTTTATGACATATGCTTTTCCAACTCCTTACGCTGCTCTTCGTCGAGCGGTTGAGCATCACGGGCGGCTGACACGTTGCTTCGCAGATGTTCAATCGAACCCATGCCGACCACAGCTGCAGAAATTGGCAATCCGAGGACATAACGAATCAGCATCTCAGGCTTGGCTTGGTGCGAAGACTCGTCATGGTACCAGATGCCATCGTTCTTGATCGGGTTCCCGATAGCAAGAGACCCAAGACCGCCACCCATTACCTTCATAGCCAAGATCCCCATCTTCTTTTCTTTTGCAACCGGTAGAACAGTGTCTTGGAAGGGCCGACGCTTTTCAGTGGGATTGAATGTTGTCAGGATGGTGTCAAAATCGAACAATTCTATCGCGCGACGCATTGATTTAGCAGATTCGTGCCCCGTTACACCAATGAACCGTACAACTTTTTCATCTCGCAGCTTATGTAAAGCCTTGAGGACACCATCGGTTTTGTCCCATGTGGTAAAATTCTCTTTGGCCTTGACGCTGTGAATTTGAATAAGATCCAAGTGGTCAGTTCGCAGGCGACTAAGGCTGGCCTCGACATCGCGCATGGCACCATCGTAAGAGCGGTTACCGGTTTTGGTAGCAAGAAACACCTCCCAGCGCCGCGTTACTATTACTTCACCGAAGTTTTTCTCTGACTGGCCATTACCGTATGCGGGGGCTGTGTCAAAGTAAGTAATCCCTCCGTCTAGGGCGATATTTGCGAGTTCTGCAGGATGGAACTTCTTTGTCGGCGGATCCTTCATAGTTGGAAAACCACCCAGAATCAAAACGCTAACTTCAATGCCCGTTTTGCCCAAGAGACGTTTTGGGATGGATGGCTTGCTCGGCTGTTGCTTTTCTACTGATTCACTGACTCGTATTCTTTGTGTGCACGCTGTACTGCTGGCAACCGCAGTGGCCAGTGCTCCGATGAACTGTCGTCGATTCACTGTACTTCTCCTTAGGATTCTCTGTATGCTTTTCTATCTGTTCCCTAATTGGTCTGGTGGTTTTCCATCATGGTACTTATACCATCATTTACATAGTTTTATAAGCCCAGTTTGTATCTTATTATGATTCTATCGCAAACGAACCTTTTTATCCAGTCTATCCGTGCGGAAAGTCTATAAACAAAGGTTTGGGATCAATGATGACATGGCCGGAATGGTTTACTTCCGAACATTTCGGAAGGTTTGGAGCGGCCATTCCGAATTAGTTGTGACTCGGTGCATCGGATACTGAGAACGAAACGCTTTGAGGCGTGTCATTTCGCCAAAAATCGGCGTGGTAGGTCGCCCCGTCCTTGTTCCAGATCTTGCTGATAATATCGATATCGCCGTCTCCGTCAACGTCACCAACTACGGCATCGTGCCATCCAGGATTATCTCTTTGAATTACGACCACAACAAAGCTCGGACCGCGCCCGCCGGAATTCAGCCAGATTACGCCCCGCTCCTTTAGCCCACGCGGCTTCATTGCAAGCTTTCCTTGCGCTTCCATATATGTGTCCGGGTCTTCCTGCTCGCCGGCAAAGATATCAAGATCGCCGTCGCCGTCAAAATCGGCTACGCCTAACGAGTGAAACGAGCCCGTGCCAGAAACGTCTCCTGGTTTCGTAGGTGGATCAGGGAGTTTGTGTCGCTTCCAGGTAGTTCCTTTGCCAAGGTTCTTCACCCAGTAAACATGAGAGTGCCCGGTGTCACAATCGCTGTAGATTATATCTTTATGGCCATCGAGATCGATGTCGACGATCCATGCGCGTATGCTCGTCCCGTACGAAGCATTTTCAACAGGTATGTGCGGCCATACGTGTCGTTGCCAAATCCCACGTCCGGCTCCCGGATTGGCGAACCAATAGCCTGGAATAATGATATCAATATCTCCATCGCCGTCCAGGTCTTCGGCGCCTCGAGGCGCTACGCCTCCATGGTTCTCCTCCCCGGCACCAATGTCGATTTGCTGCATATTGGCGGATGTATCGAACCACGATACCGTCGTGCCGCCGTAAGTGACGATATCCTGATAGCCATCGCCGTCGATGTCCGCCGCAATGATATCATGTCCACGCCCTGCAAAGGCATGCGTGGGCCAAGGCGTATTCGGAGCTTGTCCAAGATTCTTGGGGTTCTCGAACCAGACTTGGCTAAGCACAACATCCATTGCCCCGTCTCGGTTGACATCCAAGGCAACCGCACCGAGGCAGGTTTTCAGACAGGGAGAATGCCCCACAGTGTGGCGCGCCCACGTTGCATCATCCTTCCTCTCAAACCAGTAGGCGGTTTCCGTCTCACGGCGCGACAGAACGATATCCAAATCCCCATCACCGTCGAAATCCGCCAGTGGGATGCCGCCCGTTCCCCACGACGAGCCCGGCAATGGATCGGCAATGGTGAAGTGTGTCCATTTCAAGCCTTTCATTGGATCCTCTGACGCTGCAACCGCTTGCAGGATTGGCAAGGTCATTGCAACCACCAACAAAACGATACTCACTCTTACAACCTTGAGTCTCTCATAATCATTGCAGTGCATCATTGCTTCACCTCGATTCCATAAAAGTACGTTCACATTGGCCGAAGCCTTGCGTAAGACAATTTTAGCAGTTGGGATTTTTGATGTCCACAACTTGCGTTTTATTTTCTCTGTGCCCCGGGAAAGGAAATCCTTGACGTTTTAGTACTGTTTCTGCAAAATTACTGATATCGAAAGGAAACGCTTGCATGTGTTGAGTGTTTCACCGAGATTGTCAATCTATTCTGCAGGAGAGTTTTTGATGACACTTGTCGCGAACAGTAGTGAGGGGTCAACCCGCCGGCAATTTTTGCACCAACTGGCCGGAACGGCAGCGGTTTGTATGCCATTGGCCTGTATGGCCGAGCCCAGACCCAGCGGCGCACCATCCAAGGCCGATCTGATTGATAAGATTACCCGCAAGGTACTGTGGCCTGGGCGGCGCGATGGCTATTCTTGGTTTCATCCCCGCGTGTGCATGATTCCAGGCCCGAAGAATCCCGTAGCACTGATGACTACCCAGAAGATCACCGGCTCCGACTACTATCACGCCGTGCATTGGTCCGTCTCATCCGATTTGGGCAAGTCATGGACAGAACCCAAACCGATTCCCGGCCTGGGTCGCCGGACTATATCGGATAACGTCCAGGAAGGTGTCTGCGATGTTGTGCCCGACTACCACCCTCAAACCCGAACGGTACTGGCTATTGGGCACAATGTCTGGTACCAGGAGGGCCGACTCATGCGCTCCCAGCGAAGCCGCTTCCCCGTCTATGTAGTCAGGCACCAGGATGGCACCTGGTCAGAAAAGCGAATCCTGCAATGGAAGGACAGCCGTACCTTTTCCATATACACTTGCGGCTGCGGGCAACGAGTTACCCTCCTCGATGGCAATCTGATCATACCCTTCTCGCTCGGATTCAGCGGCCGCAACGATCGAGCGGTCACTTCGGCATTGTGCGCCTTTGACGGAAACGAAATCCGGATGATAGAAATCGGAAACGAGCTGACCAACAAAACCAAACGAGGATTATTGGAGCCCAGCCTGACAACATCCAACAACCGATACTACATGACTATTCGCGCCGAAGACAATCGTGGCTATGTCTGCTCCTCCGACGATGGTCTGAACTGGTCGCAGCCTCAGCCCTGGAGCTGGCGGGACGGAAAGCCCCTGACCATGTCAACCACCCAGCAGCACTGGCTCGTCCATAACGAACAATTATTCCTAGTGTACACCCGCAAGGCGGAAGAGAATGTCAATGTATTCCGCTGGCGAGCGCCCTTATACATAGCCGCCATGGATACCGAATCTGTGCAACTCATTCGCGAAACAGAACGCATCGTCCTCCCCCTCATAGGCGATGGAATTCGCAATGCCGCAAATGTCGCCCGCATGGGTAATTTTCATGCTATCAACGCCACTGCAAACGAATCATGGATCACTGTTGGAGAGTGCCTGCCTGGCAAACGTTTTACAGGCGATACCCTGATGGCCAGGATACATTGGTCACGACTCAATAAGATGTAATAAGTCGGATTACTTACAGATGAGTAGAAGCGTGATGTTTCAGAGATTCTTGAGCATGGCAATAGCGGCCCTGACTGACTTTTCTGCCAATCAGTTCAAGTTTCCGAGTTTTACACGCTTATTATGAGTTCTGAGGTAATTTTTATTTATCTCTAAAATATATTCATCAACTTCATATAATACCCAAGGCTGTACTGGAATCGAAGATCATAGAAACTGTTCTGGATTTTTACAGTCCATATCTTAAAAAAAGCAGCCGACAAAAATTCTCAGAGGCCATCAAGGCTCAGACACCTAAAAAAACAGCACAAAGTTGCAATGGGGTCAAATCAATAAATGTGGCGTCTAGTGCAGATACACAGTATACTGGAAAAAAATACTGGCAAACGCAAAATATGAAGGGAGGCTCAGATGCAGGAACTGATCCGGTTAGTCATTGTTACAGCACTGTTTGCTTTGACAAGCATTCTTATGGGATGCCAGAAAACACAACAATACCATTTTACGGTGTCTGGGCACCACATGCTCAATAACGGACAGCCATTCTTCTGGCTGGGCGATACCGCCTGGCTGCTCGTGAAGCTAAGCCCGGAGGATGTGCAGCATTACATGACGAATCGAAGCAGCAAGGGCTTTACAGTCATACAGATGATGACGGTTCGTGTCCATCATCATGCTCCCACCGACCTTCTTGGACAATCCATGAATAACTTTGCTGGCGAATCACCATTTACTAGCCTGGATCCAGTCACGCTAAATGAGGCTTACTGGCGTCACGTGGACTTCATTATCGAAACGGCTCGAGAACACGGATTGACAATGGCGCTGGCAACCATGTGGGGACAGGATGCGGGGTCCTTGTTCCCTCATCCGCTCAAAAACAACTACGAGTATGGCAAACTTTTGGGTGAACGCTACCAGTACCAAGACAATGTGATTTGGTTGGTAACCGGCGAGTACGAGAAAATCAACGAGAACTGGCAAGCAGATAAACAGGCTATCTCCGAGGAACAAAGGGGGCTTCTCCGCGCGGTCGCCCAGGGATTGGAGGAGGGACACAGGGGTAAACACTTGATGACTATCCACCCAGTCGGCACATCATCCGATGACTTCCACAACGACACATGGCTTGATTTCAATATGCATCAGACCTGGGGACACCAGTCTGCCAACGTCATACGAGTTCGTTCCGACTACCAGCTTACTCCTGTCAAGCCGGTACTGAACGGCGAACCGGGCTATGAGAATCGCCCGGAACAGCCGACATCATCCGCCTGGAAATGTCGGTATGAGGGCTACTGGTCGGTGTTTTCAGGTGCATTCGGGTATACCTATGGGGCCGATCGCGTATGGCAATGCGGTGGTGAATGGTACAATGCACTGGAGTATGAAGGAGCATCCGACATGCAGCATTTGCGGTACCTGCTGGGATCAAGGCCGATGCTAAAACTCATACCGGATCAGTCCATGCTGCTCTCTGAGGCTGGAGAATTGCGCAAGGAGCCATCCCGCCGCGCAATCTTACGTTCCGAAGATGGGAAATGCGCACTTGTATATACCACCAAGGGCCTTCCTTTTGAAGTGGATCTTTCAAAACTGTCCGGCACAAAGATCAACGCCTATTGGTATAGCCCGCGGGACGGTTTGATGTACGATGAGGAATTCAGACAGGTAAAATCACCCTTCGTTACTTTGTCCATAAGAGGAGCATATACATTTACACCGCCCACATCCGGCGAAAACCAGGACTGGGTACTGGTACTGGATGATGTGGCGGCAGGATTTCTGCCACCGGGGGCGAGAATATAAAATGAATCCCAGCGAGGGCAAACTAATTACAGGATTATGCGACACGCAATCAAACTCACAGAAGTTGGAATACGTCATCACATAAAGCCTATGGCTTCATGTCGGTCTTTTGTATGACTTGGATTTAGTGCTCAAATGATTAAATGGAGGTGAAGCAAGATAACATACCTCAAGTTATCATTGACAATCCAGGTGTGTTAGGTGATACATACGAAGAGGTTATTGAAAGCTTATCGCGACTGACAGATGCAGGGTTGTCTTTGTATATTGCCTCACAATTACTTATTACACCATTTTTTCCCAAACCTTACTATCGAATAACTCTACCATATTAGAAGTATACGCGCCATCAGTGAAAGGTGAACCTACGATCGAATGGGATTGACCTTTGAGCCACATGCTTGGTCAGTCAATTAGTTCGAGAGCTCCCGCGTCTCTTTTTCCTTCTAGCTTCCTTCCCGTAAAATCCCGTAGGAAGGGCCCGTCAAACTGCCATGCATATAGTTCTTTAATATCGGTCTTCGCATTTTCAAGAGTTCCAAGCGATACCACATTGTTTTTGTTTTGAGGCATCCTGTTACGACATATCAACTAACGTAAAAGTATGACAATTGTCTCGAGATGTTAATATAGTGAGAACAAAAAGATTCTTGATTAAGGCACTGGGATACTGTTAAAATTAGGATGAAATTTTGGTATCAGAGTAGTTGAAGTTTGTAGGAGTATTTCAGTGAAGTGCATATGGAACATTTCAGTTCCTATCGCGAACTTGTTTTATTGGCAGAATCTGGAATTTTGCAATGTATAACCGTTTTTATCGCTCTCGGTATTCTAAATGCAAAATGGCTTGGATTTTAGCTATTGCCATTGCATCGATTGCTTGGACCTGGGCGTCGACGTCACTGGCTGCCGAAACCGAACAACAAGGTAAAGAACCAGCAAAGGTTTTTCGGGCCGGTGCCTATGCTATTGACATCACACCACTGGAATTACCCGTTCTTGTGAACGGCGGTGTTCGAGAGAGGGTAGCCAATCAGGTTAATGATCCGTTGCACGCCCGCTGCCTGGTTCTTGACGACGGTACCGTGCAACTGGCAATTGTCGTGGTCGATAGCTGTCTGATCCCGCGGTCATTGGCCGATGAAGTTAAAGACATGGCAGCTCAGGACACAGGGATTCCCTCCGAGCGAATTCTCATTTCAGCCACGCACACACATTCGGCGCCATCGCTCTGTGGCTGCTTGGGCACGGATCGCGATGAGCGGTACGCTAAGTGGCTGCCCGGCAAGATTGCCGAAGGGATTCACAAAGCCCAGAAGAATTTCCGGCCAGCTCGTGTTGGTTGGGCTGTTGGTAGCGACGAAACAAACGTTTACTGTCGACGTTTTCTCATGAAGCCCGGAACTGCCCTCACAAATCCTTACAGCGACAAGCGGGATGACCGGGCTCAGATGAATCCGGGGCACAACAATGCGAATGCGATTCGACCGACAGGACCAGCTGATACGGACGTGACCATCCTCTCGGTTCAGACTCGCAACGGCCGTCCACTCGCCCTGCTCGGCAATTATTCGACTCATTACGCTGGTGCCCCTGTTTTGTCGGCTGATTATTTTGCAGTCTTCGCTGATGAGATTGGGCGACTGATTGGTGCCAAAGGTGACCAGCCGCGTTTTGTGGGTATTATGTCGAACGGCACGAGCGGCGACGCCAATTGCAATAACTTCAAGCGGCAGCAGCGTCGCAAGTATGACTATGTCTCAGTAGGACGTGATGTGGCTAAGGCTGCTTTTGAAGCCTATAAAACGATAAAGTATAACGACTGGGTTCCACTCGAAATGCGCGAACAACAACTTGTGTTGGATGTACGTTTGCCAACTGACAAGGAAGTTGCCAAGGCTCGCGAGTTTATGAAAACAGTTGCCGGCCGTAAACCTAGGAATTGGGAAGAGGTTTACGCACGGGAGACTGTCGCACTGGCCAAGATGGGACCGACACGTGAACTCAAACTGCAGGCCATCCGAATCGGAGATTTAGGCATTGCGGCTATTCCATGCGAGGTCTATGGTAGCACCGGCTTGGCCATAAAGGCGGCAAGCCCTCTGCAGGCGACCATGAACATCAGCCTGGCAAACGGCTGCGAGGGCTACATTGCACCACCCGAGCAGCACAAGTTGGGTGGCTACACTACTTGGCGAGCCCGTACGAGTTGCCTGGAAGAGCTGGCCGAGCCAAAAATCAAAGCGACTGTGGTGAGCTTGCTCGTGGAAGTTGCTACAACTCGTAGGGATTGATTGTTATTGTCGTATGTTCATATTGTCATGTTTTGACCCACAGGTTTAGAGTCGATGTATGAAGAGTAAGAAAAAAGATGTTTCTGCCTTGTCAAATGATTCAAAGCAACTTAGCCGGCGTCAATTTCTGCGGGATTCGGCTATTGTGCCATTGACACTTATCAGCACGGTCGCTTATGCAACACAACCAAATATGAAAATTAAACATATCATTCTATTTGCCGTGCGCTACCCAACGAAAGGATATTTTAAGTTTTTTACAGGTCCACGCGGTACGTACGGTCGCGGCGCGGTCATAGTCAAGATTACTACCGGAGGAGGTGCAATCGGTTGGGGGCAAAGTATACCCTCGCCAATGTGGAGTTACGAGACTCTGGAAACAGTCACAATTGTACTACGAGATTATTTGGGTCCGGCTCTGATAGGCCGTAACCCATTGGACATCGACGGAGCTCATAGGGCAATGGACCGTGCCCTGGCACCGGGTTTTTCTACCGCAATGCCGATAGCCCGCTCTGGGCTGGATATAGCCTTGCACGATTTGGCAGGTAAGATAAGAGGACAATCGCTATCGCAGATGTGGAATCGGCCACGGGGTGGGCCAGTGAAGCTTAGCTGGACGGTTAACGCCCGGACGCTGGATGAGGCAGAGGCGGTTATTGACGCCGGTTACAAGCGAGGCTACTCGAACTTCAACATCAAAGTCGCGCCTGACCCGGAATTTGACGTTGGGCTTGCCAGGTTAGTGCGTCGACGTGCGCCAGAGGGATTTTTGTGGGCGGATGCAAACGGTGGCTATGATCAAGCCACCGCTCTGGTTGTCGCACCGAAACTAGCTGACGCTGGTGTCGATGTGCTCGAAACGCCACTGAGGCCCAATCGCATCAGTGGGTACCAACTCCTAAAGAAGCAAGGAGCTTTGCCTATTCTAATGGACGAGGGTATTGTCTCCCCGGTCGAGCTTGTCGAGTTTATTCGCCTTGGTATGCTCGATGGAGTAGCAATGAAACCGTCTCGTTGCGGTGGACTTGTCGCAGCAAAACAACAGATTGAAATCCTTGTGGATGCAGGGCTTATGTGGTTGGGCAGTGGTTTGACAGATCCAGATATTTCCATGGCAGCGGCACTGGCGCTCTATGGTGCATACGGCCTGACAAAGCCCGCTGCACTCAACGGCCCACAATTTCTTACTACTAACGTTCTCGCCAAGTCCTTGGATAGCAGGAACGGTTCCGTAACAATACCAAATGGTCACGGCCTTAGTGTGGATGTTGACGAGTTAAAGGTTGTCAAGCTTATGAAAGAAACAACCAAATCTGAACGTATTGTGATATGAGAAATAGCACAAAATCTCGAAAAGCGGCAAGACTTACTTGCCTATATGACGACAGTGTAGAACAACGGCATCGAAAGGAGGACATGATGTTTTGGAAACCTCTTTTGATAGTTGTATTCCTTATAAACATTCTTCTGTAGTTACAAGGAGGGTTAGCCGCTGAATTGTTAGTCGGGACTGCAGTGGCAGATATTACTCCTGAAGAGCCGGTTGACGTTATGGCATGGATATAATACCTACTTGAATTTCATCGTCTACTTTGATAAGTTAAGTGTTATTTCACTCTTAATTTTGTGTAAGTGGTGCGGTCATATAAAAGAAATATAACACATTATTTGGTCAATAATAAATGTACGAATATAAATTGGATGGTCAATTTAGCTATGGAAAATACAAAACTTCATAAAGTCCTCTTCTTCTTAGTTTTGTTTTCGTCGGTTTATCTTTTGTCGGTAATGGCTCAAGCACAGGAACTCGTCACGAAGAATCCCAGGCAAACTGGGGATAGTCACTTCAATCAGGATGGTTTTTTGAAAATAAATGGAACTGCCCGGTTGATCATAGGCTTATATGAGCTGCCTAAGGAAGAGACAAAATTAAGAGAGATAGCCGAAAACGGTTTCAATTTAGTTCGGGTCACACAGGACATAAAAAGCCTGGATCGTCTACACAAACATAAGCTATACGGCTGGATTTGCATAGGGACGGCTGCTAAACTGAAAGAAGGTGACGAAAAATCCGAGCAAAAGTTGAAACAAATCATAAATGACTTTAAAAATCATCCGGCACTGCTGGTCTGGGAGCTGCCTGATGAAGTTCTTTGGAATATCTGGTGGTCACGCTTTCACTGGGTATTCGGCGGACAGCAGCGCGAACTACGAAAACACATAGAGAAGGCCAAATCCAACATTACAGACACAAACATTAGCAAGTGGTTATCTCTTCTGGAAAAGGCCAATGATTATAATCATCGCGGATTGTTCAATAAGGCTGAGGAAATCTATGGCGGTCTGTGGAAAGAGCTTCAAATAAAAAATCCACACCCCGACTGGAAGGAGTCAGACTGTCCAGCCGAAGTAGATAGATTAAGCACAGATATTGCGCGAGGCTGCAAAGTCATACGGCAGTTGGATCCCAGCCATATTGTCTGGCAAAATCACGCCCCCAGAAACTCAATCAAAAGCTTAAAGGAATATAATAAGGCGGCTGATGCTGCAGGCTGTGATATTTACCCTGTACCTTTCAATCCCAGTAATGGACACAGTGATTTAAAGGACACAAACCTTAGTTCTGTGGGAGCTTATACAGACAGGATGCGTGCGGCCGCTCCTGGTAAATCGATCTGGATGGTGCTCCAAGGATTCGGTTGGCGGGATCTCAAGAAAGAGGGCGAAAAAGAAGAAGATCCCGACAAAGGCCGGCGCCCCAACTTCTATGAGACCCGTTTTATGGCTTACGATGCTATTGTGCATGGAGCAAACGCGATCCTTTACTGGGGCACACATTATATTGAGAAGGACAACTCCTTGTGGCGAGATCTAATGAAAATGGCCCGCCAGCTACATGCTCTTGAGCCGGCAATCCTCGGTCAGCATCCAAAAACTATACCGGTCGCAATTGCAGATGAAACTTATGGCTCCATTGACGGACGGGGACCACGGTTGATGCTTCGAAAAGCCGGCAAAGACTGGGTATTGATCGCCGTTAACGAGCACAATCAGGGTATTGCTTTCACAGTCAGCCGATTGCCAAAAGAAATAGAAGGAAAAACGCTCTACGGACTTTATTCAGAGGAAAGTCATGTTGTAAGAAAAGGGATTATTCGTGATGGAATTCGAGGCTTCGGTGTGCATGTTTATGCCACCAGCCGACGCTTTGAAATCGAATAGCTGCCAACGCAGCTTTATGGCTATCAAAATCATCCTGTTTGCGAATGTGGGAAATATAGGAACAAGCAATCGCCTTTTCAGAGGATACCTTATGTCCATTAGTTTAAAAGTAGTGTTCATTGTTTCCTATTTTGTATCGTCCGTTGCTATTGCGGAGACGGTGACGCCAATTCCCGAGACAACTTACGAAATCATCGACGACTTATCGTATTCTCAGCAGACAGCTCAAACACTCTGGAAACCAATGACCGGCAGCAAATCGGTATCGTTAGTAGAAATTGAAGGCAAGAAAGCATTGAAAATGCCCTGTAACTTCCACAGTACTAAGTTTGACCGAGCTTCCTGGGATAGGGAACTCAAGCTGGATCTTACGATGTGCAAGGGTTTGCAATTCCTGTTTTACTGTCAAGATTCATTACCCGTAAGTAGCTTTAGTGTTTACTTACACAGTGGGGATGGATGGTACAGAGGGAAGTTCGCTGCCCCCTCTTCGGCCGGATGGGCCTTCGTGAAAATTCACAAGAATTCGACCGACGTAGAAGGCCGCCCTGCCGGATGGAGCGGGGTCGATACGATTCGCATCTCCGCATGGCGCGGTCAGGACTTGGATACTGCGTTTTACATCACAGATCTGGGCCTGTTTGGCTCAGGCGGCAAAATTATCGTTGTACGCGGTGATTCAGTAGCAAAAGAAGCACCCAACGAATTGAAGGCTGTTAAACAATACACAAACATCATGGCCGAGTTTCTTTACAGGGCTGGTCTTTCGTACATAATACTCAGCGACCTTGATGTCACATCAGAGAGACTGAAGGGTATCAAGCTCATGATTCTACCGTACAATCCGAAGGTGCCGGTTAAAGTAACAGACCAGATAACCAAATTCCTTCAGGCTGACGGGAAGCTGATTGCTTGTTATACATTACCCAGCCGTCTTGAACCAATAGTGGGTATTCACGTCGGTTCTCATATTCGCCAGAAATATCAGGATTATTTTGCCTCGATTCGTCCCTTCAATAAGGCTTTAAAAGGAATTCCGGTTGTTACCAAGCAGGCTTCATGGAACATACGTGATACATCTACAGTAGAGGGCCGTAGTCGCATCGCTGCATTTTGGTACAACAAGAACGACCAATCTACAGGTAAACCCGCCGTTGTAATCAGCGAAAACTGTGCTTTCCTAACGCATGTGCTTTTGTCTGATGATTCGGCAAACAAATTGCAGTTGCTGCTCGCTATGATCGGAAACCTCGTGCCCGAGCTATGGCGTGAAGCAGCCCAAGGCTGCCTCGAACGTATCGGCCGGTTCGGGCCTTATCCTGACTATAACTCGTCCAAACAAGGAGTGGAAGAACTCATCTCCACAAATAGCCCTGCCGAATTAGCTATGGAACGTGCCGCCGGACTTCGAAAACAGGGCCTGGCTCTGCTATCTGAAGGTGACTTCTCCAAAGCCATTGCTGTTGCCGAAAAAGCACAGGAGTCTATGATAGACGCTTATTGCTTAGCTCAGGAACCTCTTACCAAAGAACATCGGGCGTTCTGGTGTCACAGTGCCTTTGGCGTGGCCGGCATGACATGGGACAAGGCGATTAAACTTCTGGCCGAGAACGGCTTTACTGCTATTTTGCCTAACATGCTTTGGGCAGGTGTGGCCTTTTATAACAGTGAGGTATTGCCTGTCGCTGAAGCCGTAAAGGAAAAGGGCGACCAAATAGACCTTTGTCTTACCGCGTGCAGGAAATATGGAATTAAATGTCATATCTGGAAAGTCAACTACAATACGGGCCGGGCAACAGAGAAAAAGTTCATCGCCAGGATGAAGGCAAAGGGACGCATCCAGATCAATTATGACGGCTCAACGAATGAACGCTGGTTGTGTCCATCACACCCGGACAACCAGAAACTGGAGATTGAGTCCATGCTCGAAATCGCTCGCAAGTACGACATCCATGGACTGCATTTTGACTATATACGCTATCCCGGTAAGGAGGGCTGTTTTTGCAAAGGCTGTCGTCTGCGGTTTGAGAAAAGCATAGGCGAAAAAGTCAACAATTGGCCCTCCGACCTGAGAAATAATGAAAGCCTGAGTGAAAAATGGCTGGACTTCCGCCGCCTGCAAATAACCACTGTTGTAGCTGCCATAGCCCAAAGGGCAAAGAAAGAAAGAGCAGACATCAATATCTCTGCTGCAGTTTTTAGAAACTGGCCGGTTGATCGTAACACAGTTGGTCAGGATTGGAAGGTATGGTGTGATCGTGGTTATCTTGACTTCGTCTGCCCAATGGACTACACAGACTCAAGCAGCCACTTCCGGAACATGATTGAACAGCAGCTTAAGTGGTCCGGAAATGTTCCCTGTTATCCGGGAATCGGTTTAAGTGTCTGGAGCAACTCATCCGACATCTGCAAACTAATCGAGCAAATCAATATCACACGCCGACTCGGTACAGGAGGCTTTACAATATTTAACTATGGCCCCACCCAGGCAAATGAAGTCCTGCCTTTATTGGGAAAGGGCATCACGAGGAAGAAATAATATACAAATGCCCTCCTTATTTATCTGAGGCAGCCTATTAGTATAAATCGGCAGTTGCCTTAAATATTTCGTAAATTAAGAAACCATCAAGCCTGCAGCAAAATTGGCAAATAAATCGTTGTTTTCACTGTACATGACCCTATAGAATCACACTATAATGTTGGCGTGCCTTCTCGCCTAGAATTGAGAGACACTAACGTAGATCCTTGAAATTGCTGGGAGTAGTGATATGCTATACTATTTTATTAGATGGTCCACACGATTATTTGAACAACAATCGAAAGGTGGTCGGATGCCCGGATACTTACAAGCAGTTCTATTTTTGCCATTCTTTTGCATCGGTGTTTGCTCTGCTCAAACACCCGTACAGACTCTCCAGGAATCGGGGATTCACGGTGGTCTCATTGTTCACCTCGGCTGCGACGACGGTAAGCGTACGGTCGGTTTTTACGCGAACAACCGCTATCTCGTACACGGCTTAGACATGGACCCCCACAAGGTGAGCCAAGCTCGCCGGCAGATCGTAGCAAGGGGGCTTTATGGTACGGTCTCGGTTGATACGTTCGACGGCATCCATTTGCCCTACATCGATAATCTCGTGAATCTTTTGGTTGCCGAGGACTTGAGCAATGTCACGATGTACGAGGTTATGCGAGTACTATGCCCTGGCGGCGTTGCTTATGTCCAACGGAAAGGCAAGTGGTCCAGAGTTGTCAAAAAGTGGCCAAATAATATCGACGAGTGGACCCACTACATGCACGGTCCAGACAATAACGCCGTGGCAAATGATACTGTCATCGATTCACCTCGTCGTCTGCAGTGGAACGGTGGACCAAAATGGACACGCTCCCATGAGAAGATGTCAAGTATGAATGCTATGGTATCAGCCGGCGGACGGATTTTCTACGTTATGGACGAAGGTCCGAGCGCCTCAGTTCAGCTTCCACCCAAGTGGAAACTCATTGCACGCGATGCCTTCAACGGTGTGGTTCTCTGGAAACGCAACATTCCATTGTGGCACACTCATTTGTGGCCGCTCAAGGCTGGACCTGCCACAATACCTCGCCGTTTGGTTGCTGTCGGGGATAGAGTCTACATAACGCTTGGTCTAACACAACCGGTAACGGCATTGGATGCAGCAACGGGGGTAACGGTCAAGACATATAAGAGTACGGAGGGTACGGAGGAGATTCTCGTTTCTGACGGTGTGCTCTATCTGCGGATTAATAAGGATTTCAAGCCCGATGTTTTCAAACCAGAAAACGAACACTGCTGGACCGAATCTATCAGAGCCATGGGTACGATAGGCGTTTGGAAACCCAGCGAAAGACAGTACGTCACAGCAATCGACACAAAATCAGGCAAAGAGTTATGGCGCTTTGACTCACCTATTGCCCGTTTGACCCTCACAGTCGATGCAGACAACGTTTATTTTCAAACGGGCCAGCATATTGTGAGTCTAAACTGCAAAACTGGAAAGGAGCAATGGCGACAAGAAAACGTGCCAAAGTTCACTTCGTTAACGACTCGTAACCCGCCGACTTTGGTTTCCTACGACGATGTACTTCTCTACGAGCATAACAGGACAATTGCCGCATATTCAAGAAAAACCGGAAAATTGCTGTGGCAGTCTGCCCATCCCCGATCCGGCCACGTATCACCAGGTGATGCACTTGTCATCAATGACTTGGTGTGGTCCGCTGGAGTCGGTGGAGGCGAGTTCATCGGCAAGGACATCCATACCGGCGAAGTGAAGGCCGAGTTTTCACCGCCGGAAATGACCTGGTTTCATCCTCGCTGCTACCGTTCGAAAGGTACGACACGCTATCTGCTGGCATCACGGACCGGTATCGAAGTTGTCGATGTAAGAGCCAAGAAAGTGGATGTCAACCATTGGACCCGCGGCGCTTGCCTATACGGCATCATGCCGGCCAATGGATTGATCTATACAGGACCTCACTCATGTGCATGTCTTATGGAAACCAAGACATCGGGCTTCAACGCACTTGCCCCGGCCAAGCCACCCCGGGATGTCAAACATGAGATTTCAGCCTCCGACCGCCTCGAGAAGGGCCCGGCATACTCTGACAATGAGCACAGAAGCACCGAAATCGACTCGGACTGGCCAATGTACCGTCATGACCGTACGAGAAGCGGCTGCACACCGATATCGGTTCCATCGGATTTAGAGAAGCTCTGGGCAGTACGCGTGAATGACAAGCTCACAAGCTTGGTGTCGGCGCACGGTATTCTTTTGGTAGCCGCTCCGGAGACTCATACAGTCCATGCGTTAGACACAGGCAATGGCAAGAAGATCTGGGAATTCACCTGTGGCGGCCGCGTCGATTCACCACCTACGCTCTACGGCGGCAAAGTCTACTTCGGGTCACACGATGGATACGTGTATTGTCTACGAGCGAGTGACGGTTGCCTTGTGTGGAGGGTCTTGGTTGCGAGAAATAAGCAGCGCCTGGCTTCTTATGGCCAGGTTGAATCGGTTTGGCCCGTCCACGGCAGCGTGCTTGTGATGAACGATGCTGTGTACTGCGTTACCGGACGTTCGGCATTTCTTGATGGGGGACTTCTCTTCTACAAGCTTAAGGCCGAAACCGGAGAGATACTCGCTATGAGCAAAATAGACGAAAAGGCCCCTGACACTGGAGAGAATCTCCAGAAGTTACAGGCTGGATGGTGTGGACTCACCATGCCGGTTGCCAATCCCGATATCCTGACCAGCGACGGGAAACACATCTTCATGCGGAGCCAGTCATTCGACTTGGATGGCAACCGGTTACGCGTTGCGCCCGATCTAAATGTCCAACAACAGGACCGCCAGGGCGCTCACCTTTTCAGTCCGGTTGGGCTTCTTGACGATAACTGGCACCACCGGAGCTACTGGATGTACGGCGTGACGGCCGTCTACGGCTGGCATGTTTGGTTTGAGGGAGCAAAGCATGCCCCGTCCGGCAGAATCCTTTCTTTCGATGAGAAAACTGTCTATGGTTTTGCACGCAAACCACAATTCTTGGCCCAGGCGCCAACTATCGAGTACCATCTCTACAAGGCAGACAAGAGGCCAGCCGCCGACGGACTGACCCGCGTCCGACAAACCGCCTCTAAACATACCGAGAGAGAATGGAACCAAACGCAATGGTTCAGCCGTGGCAGGCTTTACAAGCCCAATCAGTTGACGGCACTTAACTATCATTGGATCACACCTGACTTGCCGATTCAGGTTCGTTCAATGGTCCTCACGAAAAATGCTCTCTTCATTGCCGGCTCACCCGACGTAATCGATGAAGTGGAACTTTGGAAGCGTCCCGATGACGTCGAACTGAAAAGAAAACTGGCAGAGCAGATGGAAGCATGGAAAGGACACCGCGGTGGCTCGCTGTGGGTCGTATCTTTAGTAGATGGTAGCCGCTTGGCCTCCATCAATCTTGAAGCCCCACCAGTTTTCGACGGAATGATTGCAGCCGACAAAAAGCTCTTCCTGTCACTGATAAACGGACAAGTCCTATGCTACGGACGCGGAAGTAAAAAATAGAAGACTCCTCGCCGGCCCTGCCAAACCGACCCATGACTGCCGGGAGGTAACTTGTTGCATGAACCCAGGGACATCAGCTTGGACTGCCAAGAATTCTTTTTGTAAAACTGGGCTGTTGTAACGAGCCATTCTATGAATTCAAAAAGCATGGTTGGATGTTAGAGAGAGTTCGCTTCAGTTCGCAAAGGCACCACCTGAACATTATCAAAGCGAACGTCTTGACCCTTATACACAATCAGCCCAACCGTTCCGGTCGGATATAAATCGTTTGCCGTGCTGAGCACCTGCCTGTCATTAATGAGGCATGTAATCACCTTTCCACAAACCTTCGTCCGCAGACGCAGCCAGCGCCCGTGAGCAACTGAAGTCGGCACCGCAGCTTCGGCGATCAGAAGCGGATTGGAGAAGTGGTTTGTCTCTGGTTTCAACTGCGCGCCAGCCTTGCTCTCAAGCACGAAACCATCCTGGCGTGCACGCCACAGCCGACATTTCTTATGCGATGGATCGAGCACAAAGTAATATCCCTGCACCCATCGACCGTTGCCGCCTCCTTCTTCCTGCATGTCTGCACGTACCCAGAGTCCGAAGTGCCCTTTCCCAGCATAAGCATCTACCTCGAAATTGTAGTCAGTCCACCGCTCACCGCCACGCAAAAGGATAGCCGCGTCGTGTGCCCCTCTTTCACGCTCTCTAACACCAAGGCCGGCATCGTGACGCAGACAGCCACCCGAGTTGCCTTCTTGACTGTCCCAATACCACTGCTCAGGTTTGAGACGCCAGTAGTTCAAAAAAGGAACCCATGCAGTATCCGGCTGATTGCAATCAGTGTCATACGGCAATGTCAAGGGACGGATACTCTCCTCGATTCGCACCGGTAAGCGAGAGCGTGCCACATTAATAATCAGCCGATCAGTACCGAACATAAGCTTGACAATGCCCGAGTCCCATGGCGAATTCAAGTAGGGTGAACCGAAGGTATCGTAGCTATCCAGATCCATAGGCGTGCCATTAACAAGTGGAATCTTGCCGTAGCATAAGGTCAACACGAAAGCCTCAGCCGAGGGCCCTTTATCTCCGGCTGAACAGCTTTCATATATCAAACCATCCGACTTTTGCTTAATCTGGTTATTACACACATCTGTCTGAAAACGCGTGAAGTCTTTCGCATAATCCGGGGCTTGAGCCACCTCCAGCACAAAGGGCACATCGGTCTTGTCAAACTTGATGAAGTCACCGTATATAGCTGCATTGTCTACATGCTGCCATGTGTAGCCTGACCCGATAACTCTGTAAGCCGCGAACGTCCCTCCTGCTCGGATAAATATCCAGCCATCCCGCTCGATGACTTCTTCAAATTCCTTGGTCGCCAAATATGCTTGCCCGCAGGAGCCACGGCCGATGCTCACGTTCTTATGTTGTACACAATCTACAACTGCCGCTGCCATTTCCTTCCTTCCTCCCAACATCAGGTCCGTATAGATAGCACGGCGGGTGCTACCGGCCATCCGCAAGACGCTGGTCAACGGGAGAGACCTTAGCGCACCATATTTGCCTTGTACTTCCTGGAAAGATCCAAGGATGAAATCAGGTGTTACCCATGCATATACGAGACCATTGAACATTTCCGGTAGAGGTTCATCCAATCGTGGGTCATTGCGGAACAATCTGCAAGCATGGCCAGGACGGCGGGCCTTGAATTCATACGTGCCGCGCTCTAAGCCAGTAGTTGCTAACTTGTAGACCGCAAGGGGGGGAAGATACCGGCTTGTCGCGAGTAAGGGTGCGCCGAGCACACCATAGAAATGTGCCTTTCCTTGACCAAACAGCATATGCATCAACGGATAACTTCCACTGCACTTTGCATCACACCGGCTGTTGTGTCCCAACTCGTTCGGCAAGATTCCCTCATGACCGGGTCGGTAGACACGACAGGCCGGTCCACATAACATTCCTTCGAGATTTAGTACGGCATGTTCAGCAAAGAGCACATCTAGCGCCAGCGTCGCCTTCTGGCGAATAAGCGGGTCACTTGCCCACTCCGACAGCATAATTAGGCAGCCAACCTCTTTTTCTACATAACAAGGCGAATTATATTCTAACCACCCTTTCTTTATGTGCTCGACAATATACGCATCGATATGTCGGCCGATTGCCTCGGATGTGTCCCAGTCGCGGTCGATTTGGGCAACCAGGAGGCACCATACGTGACCCATAAGAGCATGATTTTCAGTAGCTCCGAATTTCCAGATGGATGGGTTAATCCTTCGCGGCGCGGGCTTGAAATGTATCAGTTCGAGCAAACGCTTTCTCGCCGCCGAGTTCATATTGGGATCATCACGGAAAAGGTAATAAGTATGAAGCACCTCGCACATCCGCATGTCCGGATCGATTTTCTTGTCAATAGGCATAGCGCTGAAAAAGGCGTTGGCTTGTGATATCTCAGTCTTTGAACGCGCAAGTCGTAAAGCCGCCAGCGCGCCGGCCCAACAAGGTTCTATCTCATCAAATTTCCATTCTGCATGTTTCCACTGTATCGGGTATCCATCCTTCACCCAGCTATTCGCCAACTGTACGAGAAATGTGCGCTTACGTCCCTCGATTGCTGCAATGCGATCGACTTCGGAGGATATACAGTCAACGTATAAAATGGAAGACAACAAAAGTACACACTGCATTAGATTTTGCATGTCTCATGAACCTCCTGTTACGTGTCCAGATCCGACTCTTGGCTACCGAAGATACACTGATATTCACAGGATCCTCAATACACGATAGATATTGTTAATATTAGCTTTTAAGCCCCGATTGTCAACTGCTTAGGTCGTTTCAACATTGCTCACGATCAAATGTGCAGAGTGATTTGTTCTCGTATAGAGTCTGCATATCTCGTTTGTAATGATAGGATTTGAAACCGGCCATTGAATACGATATTATTTTTGAAAATTGCGTCAATGGCCTAATAAGCCACATTTTTTCGGGCCCAATATAGGCAAAATCAGCATCTGTAGTGTCATTTTGGTGACAAGTATTTTCCGAAGAATTTTAACAATTTGCGACTCAGGAGAAGAGTGTCTTGGATAGAGTCTCTTACTTAAATGCTTCAGTCAAGACGCATGGATATTGGTTGTAATATTGATAAAACGATCAAAAATCTTCCTGTTCTTGTCGCCAAAAAGAAAGGGCTGCAAGTTTTTATTCTCACAGCCCTTTGTTCTGACTTTTTTCAGCCAGCCTTTATTTGCAGAAGTTGCTTTTACATTTCAACACCATATGCGGCGGAGCGATGGTAGTTAATTCTCCTTATGGACTGTTCAGCATATTGATTATGTTTACGGCCGCTTGTATCAGGCCGTGGGCGTCGAGTTCGGAGATCTCCTTGCCTCGCTGCGCCTCGACGGCATTGATGAAGGCCTCCAGAGTATTGATGGCCGCGGCATCGTTGTTGGTATTGAGATCATCAAGTGCATTGAGCGCAGCTCCAAGCTTGGCATCGAGACTGTTTGTTATACCCTGCTGCAGGTTCAAAGATATTACCGCTGCAATCAGTGCTTCTATGGCCCCTGCAGAGTTGTCAAATGACAAATACTTTACGGTGGCATAGTCTTGGTAAGTGCCGTCGCCGTAACTGATGCCGGTCACATAGACATTACCTGAAGCATCCAGAGCGATGGCGAACGCGGAATCACTGTCGTTTGCCGGGCCATCATACCTTGCCACCCAGAGCTCGTTGCCGGATGAATCATATTTTACGGTGGCATAGTCATAGTTAGTGCCGTCGCCGGGACTGTGGCCAGTCACATAGACATTACCTGAGGCATCTACGGCTATTGCCGCTGCGTAATCATACCTATTTGCCGGGCCATTGTACCTTGCTACCCAGAGCTCGTTGCCGAATGAATCATACTTTACGGTGGCATAGTCACAGCCAGTGCCGTCGCCGGGACTATAGCCGGTCACATAGACATTACCTGAGGCTTCTACGGCTATTTCTTTTACGTAATCCCACCCATTTGCCGGGCCATTGTACCTTGCTACCCAGAGCTCGTTGCCGGATGAATCATATTTTACGGTGGCATAGTCTTGGCTAGTGCCGTCGCCGTAACTGATGCCGGTCACATAGACATTACCTGAAGCATCCAGAGCGATGGCGAACCCGGAATCACGGTCATTTGCCGGGCCATCATACCTTGCTACCCAGAGCTCGTTGCCGGATGAATCATACTTTACGGTGGCATAGTCCGATAAAGTGTTGTCGACGTAACTGTAGCCGGTC
>Ga0209427_10001027_pt1 | contig 31465 bp, 22 predicted proteins | sample DeeMarSWOR136_30_FD_187465 | JGI IMG/M metagenome (GOLD analysis project Ga0209427, IMG submission 187465) | Marine sediment microbial communities from White Oak River estuary, North Carolina - WOR-1-36_30 (SPAdes) (version 2) | ecosystem: Environmental > Aquatic > Marine > Intertidal zone >...
CCTCTTCTAATTCTTTCAAATCCTCTTCTAAGAAATTGCTACGAATTACTTGTTTTTTTTCTGTTAGTTCAAGCAAACGTGAAAAAACTTCATGAGGAAATTCCTTAATTGCATTTTCAACTGAAATCTTGTTTATTTCTTGACTAATTGGCTGATAAAGGTTATGTCCTTCATCTATTCCAATTAGAATCTTATTTAATGGAATTCCTATACTGTAAAAAAGTCTTGTAAAGAGAGTTTTATTTTCTAAGAAAGGGTAACTCGTTACAATTACATCTGCTTTTTGTAGAAGAAAATAAGAAAAGAAATATGGGCAATATTTTTCAGAATTTAAACTATCCAGTATGTCTTCTTTTGAGATTAAATTAGAAAAAGAATGAAACAGATTTTTTACTGATTCCAAGATATCCTCTTTTGTTACTCTTTGAGTTTTTGCTTTTAATGGACATCGAGTTAAGTTACAAATATGTGTATAGATTTCACTGGGATAATCTTTTTTCGCTCTTAAACACAATTCATTTTTACCTAAAAATGGTATGAAAACGGGGAAATTTTGAAAGTGATTTTTTAATAAATTCCAATGTTGTGAAATTTGCCTGTATATATTTGGCTAAAGGTATAGAGAGAAAGTCAAGGTTGGACATTAGGTTAAATTTTCTCACACCCTCCTTGCCTAATGTTGCCGCAGTCGTTTCCGACTCCAGTGAAGCACCCTTGGTAATTATTCCGTGTGTCCAATCAAATGATTCTTCAATGGGAACCCACGTATCAGAATCTCTGCCACCATAAACCATACCACCAACCACGACACCCTTTGGGTCATGAAGTGTTTTGTCAAGGGTTCGGAAATTATCCAGGGCAATAGTGAAACGTGCATTACGGTGGGATACTGTGATTTCGTTGCCATCTTTGTCTTTTTTGCCAATTTGCCATGCACCTGAGTGGTTTTCACCTTTGGGCGGTATTTCGCCATCCTTGCCAATCCAATGCACACCCTTTTCCGGAGTCACCAATATATTTGAGAATATAATTTCGGTCGGTGTATGGAGTGCCTTCCATATATCTGGATCATCTTTTGAATTGATCCCCATGATAATACCGAATACACCCTTTTCCACATTAACTGCACGTACCTCGCCGTTTATCTTCCTTAGATATGCAATATCATCGCCCACTACAGTTTCATTGTCGAGCATAGCAGTTGATGTCTTGCCACAAAGTGAGGGGAAGGCACCGGTAAAATAGGTCACTCGTTCCTTTGGGCCATGCACGCCCATAACAAGCATATGTTCGGTTAGCCACCCTTCTTTGGAACCGCGATATATCGCAAGACGCATCGATAATTTTTTTAAACCTATGGTATTACCACCATATTGCGTATTTGCGCTGTAGACTATATCATCTTCAAGGTCTATATATATGCGCCGTTTGTCCAAATTCTTGCTGGTATTCCGTTCATCGAGTTCACCAGCTGAATGTACGATTTTGAAGAAACGCGCATTTGCCCCTTGTCTCACAAACTCTTCAAAACCCTGACGATAAAGTATGTCCTCGCTATGAGCAACATAGGCTGAATCGGTCAGTTGTACTACGGGTTGTGAGAACTCAGAGTTTGTTGGACCCAAACAGAAAAAGCGGATGTATAACTCTTTGCCTTTCATTATATTTTTCATTATTTCATGAATCTCTTTTAGACATTCATCTCGATCGCCGGTTTTTATTGATTTATCCAGCCTGGCACCACTTGGAAGGAGTATTAGTGTGTGTTCTTTGTCACGTGCTTGATCATAGTAATTGTCAAAATGGATAGTATGCCCTTCTGTTGCGAGTTGGCTTTCTTCCTTATTTCTAATTGCTGCTTGTCTGACATATTTAATATCCTCCGCATCATCGGTACAGACAAAGATCTTGTCTGGATCACAATGTTGAACATATTTCGCGATGAATTGATGCAGATTAGGGTTATTAATTCTTCTGAGTTTATTATAACCCTCATCTCCCAACCTTTTCTTCAAGATTTCTTCTGTTTTGTCGTCCATCTTCAAAACCTCCTCAGTTTTAGCATTTTTATTTTTAACGATAATTGACCAGGGATTACAGACTCTACAGTCTCCTTTTTTAGTTCATTATAAATATTTGGAGTATTATACATATTTCTGAAAAGAAAGCAAGGAAAACTTCTTGATAGAAGAAAATACCGTAAAATCGCATATAAACTTCAAAATTCCATGACATTTTGATGCTCTATTTAATTTTTCTTTCCTGTATATATGAATGATGTTTGACGCATTTTGATCCACTTACCTTGGTCAAAACCGATTAGATTGCCGCACCGGCACTGCACTTTACTACCTTCATGAACGCTGCAGTCCTTTAATATTCTATCTTTCCAACAATGTAATACTCGACCCTTACCTATTTTTTTGTATTTAAATAATTTACGTTTGCATTTTGAACATTTTATGGTAAGCATTTAGATTGCTCGCCGGTCTCATAATGTGTGACGTATTGTGGTGCACTAATGCGTGCGGGCCTCAGATCCAAAGCTATATTTACCTTTGGAAGTTGGGATTTATTTAAGTATTATTAACTTGCCGAGCAGTCTTCGATCGCACTCGGAATGTATGAAATATATACCTTGATTGAGATTATTAAGATCGACGCGTTCCGTATGATTTTCTAGCCAAAAGACTTTAACCACGCGTCCCGTTATATCGTAGAGACTGAGTTGTATTGGGACTTTTTCACATCTGATTGTGGCGATACCTCTTATCGGATTTGAGTACATAAATGACTCTGTTGTCGTAGCGCCTGTTATTTTTGTTATATCAACAATACGGTCAACAAAGATTGAACCGGGAACACCATCTTCACCATTTGTGCCTTGAGTACCAATGCCTCCTGCCCCTTCGTGTACCAGTAAAACCATAAGAGAAGTATCAAGTACCGAGCCGTAGAAAATCTTTATCCGTCCACCGCCAGCACCACCGCCACCACCATAGGCTGCTGAGCCACCATCTCCGCCGTCTGCCTCAATTGAGGAAGAACTGATTACAATACTGTCACTCCAAAGCATGATGCCGCCACCAGAACCGCCACCGCCGGCCTCAAGTCCAAATTGCCCAGGATCACCTACTTCACCATTTGATCTGATGAACGAAGAATCGATTACGATTTTTTGTCCCCCCAGGTAAATCATTGCACCACCTCTACCACCGGTACCGTCCAGTGAAGTATATCGACCTGCACCACCACCTGAGCCAATGTCGATTAGCGTGTCGGTTGGATCTCCATATGCAGTGCCGCCAGCTCCAGGAAAAAAGTCGCCACCATCACCTCCATCGCCACCATAACCAGCACCGCCTCCGCCGCCACCGTTAACATGACCGGCACCACCGCCACCTGGACCGTATCCCTGCGGATGAGTATTCATATCGCCTCCCTTATAACCTAGCTCAGAACCATTGATTACTGAAGAATCTCTGACGAGAATCAACGGTGCATCAAATATGAGTTGTCCGAATGAATCTGCTGCTCCGGACCATTGTCTTACTTTCAAAATACTGTAGTTTGAAATATCCACTTTGATATTATATTGATGTGTGCCACAAATCGTTAACGTATCATTATTGACTATGAGGCTGTCGCTGTCTTCATATATATAGCAGAACACGATAGACACAAACAACAAATTTATCATAGTACCTCCTGAAAGAATATACTCGCAAATCGTTGGTATGTCAATAGATAATTATGTTGACAATTAGGGCTACTTATATATAATTTTGTTATGTTGAAGAATCTAAGCGAGCTCGTTGGTGTGAGTGGCGGAGAGCGTATAGTCAGAGAATTTATTAAACAGCAGATTGAGGATGCAGTAGATGAAATAATCGAAGATCCGTATGGGAATCTCATTGCAAGAAAGGGAGGAAGACAGGAACCAAAGGTTTTGCTTACTGCTCATATGGATGAGGTTGGGTTTGTTATCACCGGTATCGGCAAGAAAGGACTTTTGAAATTCAAGACGATTGGGATCAATCCTCAAGTAATTCTTGCAAAAAAAGTGGTGATAGGTAAGAACAATATTCCAGGGGTGATCGGTCACAAAGCTGTCCATCAGTTAAAAGATGAAGAGAAGAAAAAAATTCCCGAAGTTCGAGATTTATTCATTGATATTGGTGCTTCAACAAGAGAGGAAGCCCAAGAGATCGTTGAAATTGGTGCTCTTGCCACCTTTGATACTGAATTCATTGAATCCGATGGTATTGTCTATGGGAAGGCGTTTGACAATCGTGTAGGGTGTTATATTCTTGTTCAACTGATAAAAACCACTAATTTACCGATTTATTATGCATTTACAGTGCAGGAGGAAGTAGGTTTAAGAGGAGCACAGATTGTTGGACATCGCGTTTCACCTAGCATTGCTATAGCTGTTGATACAACTGCGTCCGGTGAGTGGCCTATGGAGAAAGATATCCCTTACTATCCTGAAATTGGCAAAGGTCCTGTGATCACTATTGCGGATCGTTCGGTGATATGTGATAGAAATCTTGTATCATTATTAGAAAAGACTGCACAAGAGAATAGTATTGGTTACCAACTCAAAAAGCCAATGATTGGAGGTACTGATGCAGGTACAATACATATCACAAAGAGAGGCGTAAGAGCCGCGGTTGTTCAAACACCAGCTCGATACATTCATTCTCCTTTATCGATTGTTTCAAAAAAGGATATCGACGCGGGAATTTTGCTGTTAAGATATAGCGTTCAAAAAATCTTGCTTGAGAAGAGGCTATGGAATTAATTAAGAAACTCTGCGATGCATATGGACCAGCAGGTCGAGAAGATATTGTGAGAGAGATCATCAGATCCGAAATTCAACCGTATTGCCAGAAAATTGAGGTTGACCGTCTTGGCAATCTCATAGCGTACGTACCTGCTAAAGGTACTGAGAATATTAAGAACTGTAGCAAAATTATGTTTTGTGCCCATATGGATGAAATCGGTTTGATCGTTACACATATTGATAATAGTGGTTTTTTACGATTTACTAGTATTGGTGGTATTTTACCACAAAGGATTTTGTATCAACGAATATTCTTTGAGAATCAGACAATGGGTATAATTGGCGTAGAAAGGAAACCTGATAAACCGGAGCCGCCGCGCATAGATAATCTGTTTATTGACATTGGCGCTAAGAACAAAGAGGAAGCTCAAAAGGTTGTGAGAATTGGTGATATAGCAACGTTCAATCAGTATGCTATGATCATTAACAATAGATTAGCAGCCAAAGCCCTTGATGACCGTATAGGTTGTTACTGCCTTGTCGAGAGTATGAAGAGAATCAAAAAAAATAAAGACGATCTATATTTTGTGTTTTCGACACAGGAAGAAGTGGGATTGAGGGGTGCAAGGACCGGTGCCTATGCAATTTCGCCTGAATATGCGATTGCGGTTGATGTTACACGCACCGGTGATACCCCTGAATCACCAAAGATGGATGTTTCCGTAGGCAAAGGCGTCGCCATAAAAGTGAAGGATGAGAGGTTCATAAGCAATCCATCTGTAAAGGATAAATTGATCTCATATGCTCAAAAAACGAATATACCATATCAATTGGAAATACTTGAGAAAGGTACTACTGATGCAACAGTTATTCAAATCGTCAGGGAGGGAGTATTGAGCGGTGTTCTTTCTATTCCCACACGCTATATTCATTCTGCAAATGAGGTTTGTGATTTGCAGGATATTGAGAACACAATTCAGCTGTTGACTTATGTCTCTGAAGAAGGATTGAAAAGAAGATGAAGAGTGGTTATTCGGTTGTGATAACAACAACTGATTCTGGCACCACCAAGTATTTTTTTATATCCAAAAAGTGGTTAAAAATAATATTGTCACTTGCTGTTCTGGTCATAATCATTATTATTTTTCTTGCTATAAACTATTCGAGAATTTATTATCAGGCTTTGGAAACAGTCATATTAAAACATCGGAATGCTGAGATAGAGAGGGAATTCGCTAAACTTCAGGAGATCAAGAAGAATTTGGAGATCGCAGAAATGAACAATCAAAAACTGAGAGTAATGCTTGGTATTGAAAAAACACCTTCAACGGTTGAACCCCTTATCAGTGAGGTAAACCCTAGTTATTCCGATAAGATGAACATCAGGATAAACAAGAAAGAGAATATACCATCATTATTGCCAACAATGGGGCACGTCTCGAGGACTTTCAGCCCCGATCACCAAGGTGTTGATATAGCTGCACCACGTTTTTCGCCAGTTATTGCTGCTGCGGCAGGGATTGTAAGCGCCGCAGGATGGGATAGCATATATGGTTATTATGTCATCGTTGAGCATAATGTTAATTATTCGACCTTTTATGGTCACCTACATTCAATAGAGGTTAGGAAAGATGCTAATGTTACAAGTGGTCAAATCATTGGCACAGTTGGTTCAACTGGAAAATCAACATCACCGCATTTGCACTACGAGGTTAGATTTCAACATAAAGCGGTTGAACCACTTGGATATCTTCCCCTCATGATTAAACCTTAAGGAGTAGATATGAGAATCTTAATAACTGGAATATCCGGTTTTGCTGGGAGCCATCTTGCCGAATATTTTCTGGCAGAGGGTAAGCATGAGCTATTTGGTTCTATAAAATGGCGTTCTGATCGACAAAACATTGTTCACATACAGAAGGAATTAAGGTTGTATGAGTGTGATATTCGCGATGCTTTTGCAATGAATTCCATCATTTCAGAAGTCAAGCCTGACCGAATATTCCACCTCGCAGCACAAAGTTATGTTCCCTTCTCCTGGCGTGCACCTCAAGAGACACTGACCACAAATATTATAGGAGAAGTTAATCTGTTTGAAGCTGTAAGGCAGGCGCGAATAAATCCATTAATACACATTGCAGGTTCTAGTGAAGAATATGGCATGGTTTACCCAGAGGAAGTGCCAATTGAAGAGACGCATATTTTGCGACCACTAAGTCCCTATGGAGTTAGCAAAGTTGCTCAGGATCTTCTTGGATATCAATATTTCAAAAGTTATGGTCTAAAGATTATTCGAACTCGAGCATTTAATCATACTGGTCCTAGGAGAGGTGTTGTATTCGCAACTTCAAATTTTGCAAAACAGCTTATTGAGATTGAAAAAGGAAAACGGAAGCCAACTATTTATGTTGGGAATCTGGAAGCTGTACGTGATTTTCTTGATGTACGCGATGTTGCCCGTGCTTATGCACTGGCTTTGGAAAAAGGGAAAGCTGGTGAAGTTTATAATATTTCATCTGGGGAAGGTATTAAAATCCAAGATATGCTTGATAAACTGATTTCGTTGTCGAATGTGGATTTAAAGATTGAAAAGGATCCAGAGCGATTACGACCATCTGATGTTGGTCTATTGATCGGTTCACCAAAAAAATTTCAGAAGGAAACAGGTTGGAAACCGGAGATACCATTTGATCAAACACTGAAGGATTTACTTGACTATTGGCGAGAAAAGATACAATGAAGACTATTCTTATTACAGGTGCTGAAGGATTTGTAGGTTCACACCTGACTAAGGCTTTGAAGGAAGTCCTATATAAGATTGTGCCGACAAGTTATCCTCTATTATTGCCAAAAGAGGGTAAATATATCCCCATGGACATTTTGAGTTTGGAAATGATAGATGATGTGTTTAAATCACACAAACCTGATATCATTTTTCATCTTGCAGCAGTAAGTTCTGTATCCAAATCATTTCGTGAATTGCCACTGACCTATAACACAAATGTGATGGGCACAGTAAATCTCTTAGAAGCAGCAAAGGCTTTAAAGAAAAAAATACGTTTTATTTTTGTTTCAACCTGTGAGGTTTACGGTGGTGCTAATAATCTGTCGGAAACCGCAAAAACAGTATTGAAAAATCCCTATGCAGTAAGTAAATATGCGGCAGAGCTGGTATGTCAAAATTATGCTATTTATGATATTGAGTACGTGATTCTACGACCATTCACACACACAGGACCTGGTCAGTCAAAAGATTTCGTCTTACCCACGATTGCAAGCCAGATTGCCGAGATTGAAAAAGGTAAGAGACCACCTCTTCTTGAACTTGGCAACATCAATGTACGAAGAGAATTTATGAATATACAGGATGTTGTTAATGCCTATGCTTTGGCTATTAAGAAGTGCAAATCTGGTAATATATATAATATTTCTTCAAATAAAGGTCACACAATTGCAGAAGCATTAGATATTTTCAAAGAACTCTCCAAAGTTGACTTTGAAATTAAAACAGATCCGACAAAGATGAGGAAAGTCGATATTTCGATTCTGGTGGGCAACGGTAAGAAATTCAGACAACTTACAGGCTGGAAGCCGAAATTTAGATTTGAAAAAACTATTGAAGATCTTCTTAATTATTGGCGTGCAAAAATCTGAGACACAGAGAACGCAGAACAACCGCAGAACCCTCAGAACAACATTATGATCGGGTATTAGGTTAAAAAGATGAATATTTTGGTAATTAACTGGCAGGATTGGGAAAATCCACTAATGGGAGGGGCTGAGGTTTATCTATATGAAGTTTTCTCAAGACTTATCATAAGAGGGCATAAAGTTACACTCCTGGTAAGTAGGGCGAGAGGGCAGAGCCGTCATGAGATACTTGATGGTTTCGAAATATATCGGATAGGTAGAAGAAGCAACTTTAATTTCCTCGTTCCCTGTGCGCTACGTTCAATCCTAAGACATCAAAAGGTTGATATAATTATTGATGATTTAAACAAGATACCTTTTTACACACCACTCTTTTGCCGAAAAAGAGTGATACCGACACTCATGCATCTTTTTCGCAGAACTATATACCACGAGGTGGATTTTTTATCTGCTAGTTACGTCTTTTTGACAGAAAGCATTATACCATTTCTATATCCAAGTTCAGTATTTATTGCGATATCAAATAGCACTGCTGGTGATTTACGCAAAATTGGTGTTCGTAACGAAATATATGTAGTTCAAAGCGGTATTCCTCAGGTGCCAAAATCGCTTGAGAAGAAACGTCAAAAAAATCTCATTGCCTATGTGGGTCGTATCAAAAAATATAAGTCAATAGATCACTTTGTAAAGACTGTGGCATTAATTAAACACGACAGAGAAATTGAGGCGGTGATCGTCGGTGAGGGCGATGCAAGGGCTGGATTAATTGAATTATCTGAAAAGTTGGGTGCGCAGATAAGATTCACTGGTTTTGTGAGCGAGGAAGAAAAATATCGGGTCTATTCAAACGCTCGAGTGGTTGTCCAACCCTCAATCAAAGAGGGCTGGGGACTTACTGCGATTGAGGCACAATCCTGTGGTACGCCGGTAGTGTGTGCTGATTCACCAGGACTTCGAGAGGTTGTGTTAGATGGAGAAACAGGATTTTTGTATTCGTATGGTGATATCAATACGTTAGCTGCAAGGGTGATTGAACTGATTGACGACGAACAAAAATGGCAGAAATTTTCTCATGCCGCAAAAGAGTGGGCTCACAGATTCTCTTGGGAAAATGCAGCAAACAAATTTGAGAAGATACTCAAGAAAGAGGTCGCGAAGCACTATATAGCAAATAGTGAATGATTTATGACTAGAAATAATCTTGTTGCCATTTTCTACTTTTTCTCTGCATTCTTCCTGGTAGCTGCAGAGGTAGATTTTAAAATGGCAAAGAAAGCATACGAACAAGGTAGATTCACAATTGCGGAAGCATATTTTGACAATTTACTAAGAGAAGAACCTTGCAGTAAACACATTCCTGATGCTATTTACTACCTCATAAATATCTATGATCATGATGATGATTTCATAGGAATGCTTTCTCTTGTCAACCGTTTTTTGACTGATTATGAATATCATGAACGTTGTGAAGAAGTATTCAATTTGCTTCTAAACAAATTAGACGAAAAAGAAGCATTCAATATCGCACTTGATTATGTGAAAGAATTTGATTATCTCATTACAGACTATGAGATTTTAGAGAAGATCGGTTATGGTCTTTTTAGAACTAATAGAAGAATGTTGGCGGATTATATTTTGTCACTATGTCCGCAGACAGATACAATAAGAGTTCTGCGTGCTACAATAGCCATTGACACTTCAGAAAAAAGAGAGATCTACCAAAAAATCACAGGTCTACGAGGTAAAATATACTTAATGGAATTTCTGCTGGAAACTGGTGATACTATAGGAACTTATGAGCTATTTAGGTCGATTAGAAGTAATGATGTAGAAAAAGATTTTTTTTATCGTTATACAAAAATAGCAAGGATTTTTGATAAGAAAAACTTTGCCTATTTAATCAAAGAATTAGAAGGAATACGTGGCTATAGGAACAAAGCTAGGTTCTTGTCCGCGTTGAATTCTGGTTATCTTGAAGAGGTTGTACCACCTTACGATCAAGAAGAATACACTTTGCTTGCTGCATTTATAGATTGCGACACAGTGTCGCGACAATTGGCAGATAGCGCGAATATCGATTTGATACTATCGGATTCTTTAGTTTCGGAAAAACTCAGAAGATTGCGAAAAGAAGTGGGTGATAATTATTTTTTGGATTCTGTTTATGCACAAATTCTGCTCGACAGTAATAAAATTGACGATGCATTCATGACTATATCGCCTTATTTACAATACACAAATACAGTAGAATATGCACGCAAAATAAGAGCGCTGAAATATCACAATGAAGGCGAATTCAGGAATGCTGCGAAGGATATTATTATGTCGCATACAAACGACCAAGAGTTGTTGTTTATATTGGCCAACTCGTTGACCAATATTGGGGTAAATTCTGCCGACCTTTATAGAAATATTATCAAAGAAAGTAAGGACACATTGTTGACCATTTCAGCCATCAGACAATTGGTGAAGTTCAATTTTGAGAATGAAGAATATCAAGCAATCGTAAAACATAACTATGATCTGTTTAGAGATGATACGACTTTGATGAAAATCTATCTTTGCAGCCTTGCCCGACTGGGTGACAAGAAAAAGGCTGATTCAATCTTCAATCAGTTTTTTCAAACCCAGGATTATGACTTTTTAGACTATTACGGTGAATATTTGATTGAAGAGAGGAAATATCAGAATGCAGCAGACTATTATGATTCAATAGTAAGTTCTGCAGATGGGCACGAATTAAAGAAACTCTATTACAATTGGGCGTTTGTTCCGTTCTTGCAAGGCAAGATGGATACGGCACTGGTAAGATTTATTTTCTCTCTTGATTATTTGCATGGTGAAGATGATTATTGTAAGGCATTATTCAAAATCGCTACGATAAATTATTTGAGTGAAGATTTTGACACCGCAGCTTTCTATTATGGATTGGCTAGTGATGATGATCTATTACGTCGTGACGCGCTGCAGAATCAACTGATTTGCTATAAAAAGGGGGCAGATTGGAAAGGCGTTATTGAAACCGGTGAGAAGATCCTGCCGGCGGCTGTGGAGGATGAAGAGGCTGATATTCTTTTCGAAATTGGTTACGCATACTTGAGGTCTGGAAATGCATGGGATGCGATTATATATTTAAAAAAAGCCATACGTTTAAAATCAGCACCTTCATTTCATTACTGGCTCGGTGAAGCTTACTTCAGTAAAGGTGATTTCACTAGAGCTTTATATCAGTATCAGAAAATTGCAGATTTGTTCGCGAAAGACGAAATGTGGGTGCCTACGGCTCAATATAAAACAGGGATTGTCTTGGAATTTATGGATGAAATAGAAGAAGCAAAGAGAATTTACGAACTGCTTGTGAAAAAGCGTGGTCTGGGTGACACATGGGGTATGGAAGCACAGAAAAGACTGGAAGAATTAAAATGACAAATTCCAAAGGCAAAATTCCAAAAAAATATCAAAAATCAAATGTCAAAAAATACGATTTAGAAGAAAGAACTGCAAGATTTGGAGAAGCAATAATCGAGTTTGTAAAAAACTTACCTCATAATTTAATAAATAATGAACTTATACCACAACTTGTGAGTTCAGGAACGAGTGTCGGTGCTAATTATATGGAGGCTGATGGTGCAGAGTCCAAGAAAGATTTTAAACACAAGATGAGTATCTGTAAGAAAGAATCCAAAGAAACTAAACATCGGCTGCGGATGATAGCTAAGGCTAATCCATCAAAGAAAAGACAGTGTAGAGAACTGTGGACAGAAGCTCACGAGTTGACTTTAATATTTTCATCAATTACAAAAAGTCGGTGAGTTTATGAGTAGAAATTCAGCATTTAGAAATTTGAAATTTGTGATTCACTTGACATTTGTTATTTGCTATTTGGCATTATTACAGCTTTCTTGTTGTGGTTATTCTACTCGTTCGTTATTGCCTGATTATATGCACAAAGTTCATATCAGACTTTTCGAAAACCAGACATTTAAGATTGGTCTTGATGAGCGAGCAACTAATAGTGTCATTGAAGCGTTTCGTAGCGGTTCAAGCTTGCGTATTGTTGATGAAAATAACGCAGATATCATTATTGAAGGTGCTGTTTCTGATTTTTCGAAAGATCCATACACATATACGAGCGACCAGACAGTAATTGAATACAGAATATCCGTTAAATTTGCTGTACGATGTGTCGATATAACGAAAAATGACGTATTCTGGGAAGGGACTGTTACAGATTGGGCAACCTATAACACTAATGAAGAAGAAGCGATTGATGAAGCGATTAAGAAAACTGCCGATAGACTGGTTAGCACAATTCTAACCAACTGGTGATTCGGGTTTCATGAGAGAAATTTAGGAAGAAATATTTTGAAACGATGATTTGTAAAGGGAGAAAAAAATGAGAAGGAAATCAATGAGTATTGAGGATCTGTACAAGTTGAAATTTTTAAGAGAGATAACGCTTTCGCCGTGTGGTAAGAAGATTGCCTATACAGTTGAATGGATGGATAAGAAGAAGAACAAGTACTTCACAAATCTCTATGTCGTTTCGGGAGATGGTAAGATTTCTCAGTTTATTAGAGGAAACAAAGATATTAAGCTTCCGAAATGGTCACCGAACGGTAAGCTAATTTCATTTATCCTGACAGAGATGAGGAAAAATGAGTTTAAGCAAAATATCTGGGCAATTCCAGCGGATGGTGGCGAGGCTTATCCTATAACTGACGCAAAAGGCTTTTTTGGTAACTACATGTGGACTCCCGATAGTAAGGCTATCATATGTGAGTTTATTGTCAAGAAAGAAGACAAAGAGAGAATTCCAGAAAAAGGTAAACCACCTTTGTATTATCATGTCAAAAAGGTGTGGTATAAACTTGATGGCAAAGGTATGTTACCTGAAGAAAAATCCCATATTTGGAAGGTGAATACTAAATCAGGGAAAATGAAACAACTTACCTTTGGCATAAATGGCGACATGCATCCATCGGTATCGTCTGATGGCAAGAAGATTGTGTATATCTCAAACCGCAATAAGAATTATGAAGAAAAATTGGATTACATAGACATTTTTGTCATCAATATAAACGGCAAAGGAGAGAAAAAGATTAAGGCACCGGCAGGTCCCAAGTACTTTCCTATATTTTCTCCCGACGGTGGAAATATCGTATATTTGGGCAGGGAATATCCTGAACAGTGGGTTGGTTGGCGTAATTACTACTTCTGGTTAGTCCCATCACGCGGTGGTAAAGCTGTTAACCTGACAAGATCTTTTGATCGAACATTTGTATGTTTGGCTATTGATGACTTGGGTAATTATGCACGTACATGGCCAAAGTTCTCACACGACGGCAGGTTTTTCTATTATCATACTTGTGATCATGGAAGTGTATGCTTATACGGCATAGATATTAAGATGAAGAAGGTGGTACGGCTTTTGGGTGATAATGAAGTGATTTATGCTTTTGATTATGATGGCAAGAACACTTTTGCACTAGCAAGCAGCAATCCAATTGATCCCGGTAACCTCTATTTGTTTAAAAACAGAAAACGTAAGCAGTTAACTGATCTGAATAAGGACTATTTCAGAACTCACCGTATATCAAATCCTGAAGAATTCAACTTCACGGGTGATAAGGGAAATAGAATACAAGGCTGGCTATTGAAACCGCCAAATTTCAAAAGAAAAAAGAAATATCCTTTGGTTGTACAAATCCATGGAGGTCCACATGCAGCATACAGTAATTCTTTATTTCATGAATTTCAGGTTCTTGCAGCAAGTGGTTATATTGTATTTTATTCCAATCCGCATGGTAGTGAAGGCTACGGCGAGAAATTTGCGAGGGCCTTACATAATAGATGGGGCATCCCCGATACCAAAGATATTATGAAAGCTGTTAAGTTGCTTACACAACGTAATTATGTGAATAAAAGAAGGATGGGGGTGATGGGGGGCAGTTATGGCGGATTTATGACTAACTGGATTATTGGTCACACCAATATCTTTAAGGTTGCGGTCACAATGAGAAGTGTTGTGAATTTCTTATCATTTTTCACATCTGATTTTGGCTTCGGTCTTCCAAAAGAATTCTTCGGATATTGGTGGGAAAGGAATAATTTTCAAAGGTATTGGAAAATGTCACCGCTAAAATATGTCAAGAAAATGAAAACACCTCTTCTCATTATTCATAGTGAACAGGACCACCGATGCCCAATCAGTCAGGCGGAAGAGCTTTTTGTTGCGCTGAAACTATTGAAAAGAGATGTCGAGATGGTTCGTTTTCCATTAGAACCTCATGGATTGTCCAGACATGGTTCACCCAACCGGCGCGAGAAAAGGTTGATGTTTGTATTGAATTTTGTCAACCGTTATTTGAAATGACAAAAGCAAGTAGGATAATAAATCAGTAATGCATTATTTCATTATTCTGTTATTAGTTTTCGCTCTGTGGATAGTCTGGAAATACTGGACACTACTGTTTGGCGCGGGCTATGATCCAACTCCAATGGATAAAGTATACAAGATGCTCAATCTCGCACATGTTGACAAAAATGACATTGTTTATGATCTGGGTAGTGGCGATGGTCGAATTGTACTTGCAACAGCACGTAGATTTGGCGCAAATGCTGTGGGTATAGAGGTCGACCCATTTAGATTTGTTTTCTCTTGGTTTGCTGTATTGCTTTCTGGAGAGTTCAAAAGGATTACTTTGAAGTTCGGGAATTTCTTCAAAAAAAGAATAGATGATGCAAGTGTGGTTACTCTTTTCTTGTTTGGACCTACTAACAATAAGTTGAAGGAAAAATTCATGAGAGAGTTGAAATCAGGGACCCGTATTGTATCATACGTATGGCCTCTCGATGGCTGGGAAGTGCAGGATTGTCTGCAAGAAGATAGAATATACCTTTACGTTGTAAAGAAAGCAGATACGGATAGTCATAGCGCGGATAAAGGCAAATTTAATGGTCATGAAGACTGATCTAAAATTTCTTGACCCAAGTGTTTTAGCGAATACAATTTTAGAAAATGTTGCCTAATATCTCAATTGTGATTCTGAACTATAATGTGAAGGCATTTCTTGAACAATGTCTTATGGCCATTGAACGGGCAAGACATAATCTAGAAGTAGAAATATTTGTGGTTGACAACGCTTCTGTTGATGGCAGCCAGGCAATGGTTAAAAAAAGATTTCCGTACGTGCATCTTATTGAGAATAAGAAGAATCTTGGTTTTGCAAGGGCGAATAATCAGGCACTAAAACTGGCAAAAGGTAAATATGCCTTTATTCTGAACCCTGACACCTTGATTCAAGAGGATACACTTTTAATTTTGAAGAATTTTCTTGATACACATCCTGATATCGGAGCGGTAGGTTGTAAGTTGATAAACCCTGATGGCTCGTTTCAGCTCGGAAGCCGCAGGAGTCTTCCAACACCATGGGTTGCTTTTTGTAGAATTGTCGGTCTGAGCAAGATTTTCCCGAGGAGCAAGTTGTTTGGCCGATATAATATGAGTTATCTCGATCCTAACATTGAGTGTGAGGTTGATGTTCTGTCAGGTTCTTTACTATTAGTACGAATGGATGTAATGGAGAAGATTGGATACTTTGATGAAGACTACTTCATGTATGGTGAAGATATTGATTTATGTTACAGAATTAAAAATATAGGATACAAGATATTCTATACACCTACCACCAAGGCAATTCATTACAGAGGAGAAAGCACAAAGAAGGGCGAATTTTCATTTATCACAAATTTCCATTCTGCAATGTTGACTTTCATAAATAAACATTTTAAGGATCAATATCCCATTCTTCTGAGATTTGCTTTAATAGTGGGCGTGTATGCACGCATATCTATTGCCTATTTATGGCGCGCATTGGCTAGTTTTACAGCACCGTTGATAGATCTCGTATTCATTGTTTTAAGCATCTTCCTTGCAATAAAGATATGGCTACCTCACTACGCACTTGAGAGATTCCGCATTATCGTGCCAATATACATATTCAGTTGGTTTGTCATTATCTATCTCTTCGGTGCGTATCACAAAAAAAGTAGATATCATATAAAGCCAATTATTTGGAGTAGCGTTATTGGGTTACTGGTTAATTCGACATTTACCTACTTTTTTAAACAGTTTGCGTATTCTCGAGTTGTTGTTTTGATATCATTTATCCTTATCATACTGATATTAAGCGTATGGCGCATAATTTATCGACTCGTCGGGCCGATTGGTAGAAAAGGTCCTCTTTCAAAAATACGTCGTGCAATTATTATTGGCGCCGGCAAAGAAGGACAGAGGATACTAAAGAAACTGCAAAGTAGGCCGGATATGCAATACGAAGTCTGTGGGTTTGTAGATTTTGCGCGCAAGAGTTTAGGTAAGGAAATCAACGGAACTGAGGTATTAGCTACAATAGACAATATTAAAGATGTAATAAGGGTCGAAAAAATCAATGATGTTATATTCTCATCTGATCGATTGAGCAATGCACAGATTCTTGAGACTATTGTTTTGGCCCAGGGCAGTGGCGTCAATTTCAGAATAGTCCCGCATGAACTTGAATATATTGTGGCTAAATCATCAGTTGACGAGATAGACACAGTACCTTTTTTGGACATAGTCGGTGTTGCAGATCCACTTGATTTGCTGGTGAAGAGAGTTTTCGATATCGTTGTTTCAGGTTTAGTGATTATAATCACCGCCCCTTTGATGTTGATCAATTTCCTTCTTGGAGGGCGACTTGTGACAAAAAAAATCATCGGTTTTGCAGGTCAACCTATCGATATTCGATTCTTTGAGGGAGGTATTGATTTTATTAAGTTTATACCTCTTTATTTTTCGATCTTCACTGGAAGATTGAGTATTGTTGGCTCAGAAATCACTGAATACAAGCAGACTGAGCATCATCCAACATATAAACCCGGTATAACCGGTCTTGTTCAGATAAAATCAAAGGAAAAGAACAAGGCACTGACCCAACAAGAAAAAGATTATTTTAGTCTGTATTATGTAAAGAATCAAAACATTATCTCAGATTTGCAGATTATATTAAAATCAATTTTCTAAATTCCGAATTTTACAAATAGATCCGAATTTCTTGCATAACTCTTTTGTTTATAATCTTTGATGTTCATAATTTGGAATTTGCTTGAAGTTCAGAAGACTTCGAGTGGATCTACATCTATCTCCAGGACACAATTTTTCGGTTTGTAAGCACTCAAAAACCTCAATCTTCTATGTTTGAAATTCTTCTTTATTTTCAGAAGAATGAAAACACGGTAATTCTTTCTGATTCTGTAGTAAAACGAGCGGTTTGGTGGAAATATTTTTACATCCTTCATTCTGTTGAGGATTGTATAGATTTTTTGAGCTTCATCCCAAACAGCATTTTCACTTTCTCCTTTTAACCTTAGAAAAATGAGCCTAGAGAATGGAGGAAAATTGAGTTCTTTTCTCAAGTTCATTTCTTGGGCGTAGAATTGTGGGTAGTTCTGTAATTGACTGAAGAGGATTGAATACTGTTCAGGATGATATGTCTGCATTAGTACCCTGCCCGGTTTTCTGCCACGTCCAGATCGTCCTGCAACCTGAGTTAATATTTGAAATGTCCGTTCGCCGCTACGGAAATCAGGTAGATTCAGAACGACATCAGCGTTAATGATTCCAACTAATGTGACTTCAGGAAAATCAAAGCCTTTTGTGACAAGTTGTGTACCAAGGAGTATCTTTGCTTCACCTTGCTCAAAGGTCTTCAGAATATTTTCTAATTTCCCTTTTTCCCTTACAGTATCACGGTCTAATCTCAGCACAAGACTGTCTTTCTCTCTTGATTTTCCTGACAACTCCAGGCGTTCGACGATATTTTTTGCTATTTGCTCAATTCTTTGGGTTCCTGCTCCGCGGTACAAAAGTGTGGTTCGTGCACATTTTGGACAAATACTTATTTTCTTTGATTTGTAACCGCATATATGACAAGAAAGTGACGCCGCTCCTTTTTTTTCGGATTTGTGATATACCATTGGTAGTTTGCAATATGGGCATTTTGCAATGAATCCGCAGGAAGGACAAATCAAATTTGGTGCAAATCCACGTCGATTCAAAAACAGGATAATTTGTTCATTATTTCTTAGTGATTCTTCAATGCTCGACTGCAATTTCTGTGTTATGAATTTTCTATTCTGCTTCTTCAAATCGATAATTTCAATTCTTGGTAGGGATTTGTTATCAATTCTTTCTTTTAAGATCAACAATTGATATTTCCCAATGCCAGCATTATAGTAAGATTCAATCTGTGGTGTTGCGCTGCCCAAAACAACAGGGATATTTTCAAATTTTCCACGCATTACTGCAACATCGCGCGCATTGTATCGTGGCATTCGTTCATGTTCTTTGTAAGAATGATCATGTTCTTCATCAACTATTATGATTTTCAAGTCTGGGATAGGTACAAAGACTGTTGAGCGTGGACCGATAACAATTTTGTACTCACCCTGTTTAATTGCGTACCATAATTCTCTGCGCTCTTTGTCAGTTAGCGATGAATGAATTGTAACGACATCACCACTGAATCGATCTTGAAATCTCTTGAATAATAAAGGTGTCATAGATATTTCAGGGACTAACACCAATGCCCTGCCATGGTTCTTTAGCACTTCATCAACGCATCTTAAATATACCTCAGTCTTACCACTCCCAGTAATGCCATAAAGAAGAAAAGTTACGAAACAATTCTTTTTTAGAGCACCAAGAATCCTCTTAATTGCGTTGCTCTGAGGATATGTCGGCGTTGGCGCTTTGGCCACACTGGGGATTTTAACATATCGTGTTGCTGGTTCATACTTTTTTAGAATCTTTGAAGGTATTGCGAGGCGTAAAACCTCACCTTGGGTTGAAATATAATAGTCAGCAATCCATTTGTAGAGTTTTATCAAATTTCTGGGTATGAATTTCTTTTCAATTACTTCCTTAACATCTTTGATACCTCTTACATCCCTTTGTGAATTTATTTTGACAACGATTCCACATTTTGATTGGTTACGAAGCGGAACTAGTACCAGATCTCCAATCTGTAAATTATCTTTTGAGTTATAGGTGAAAAAATCAAATTTTGTACGAGGAATTGCAACATCGACCTTCATTTCTAACATTATAACAAAACATGAATGAAAGTCAATCTTGAAGAGGTTTTTGTATATTGCCAATATTACCGTTTGCAATCTGTCGCGCAATTACTTGACATTTTGTCTAATATTATTAGTATTATATCATGGAGAGGAAAGATCGTAGTTTGATTATTTTTAGCAAAATTCAGGCACCACAGATCAAGACAAAAACTCTGGAGCGCACCAGTTTAATTGATTTACTTAGCAATAATCTCGATAAAAAGATTATTCTGTTGTGCGCTGGTGCTGGATACGGCAAGACAACTTTGCTGTCTCAGTTCATATCGGTAAGTAAGATTCCTCACATTTATTATCATCTTGAAAAGAATGATTCTGAACCAGCAATTTTCTTTTCATACCTTATTGCTGCAATAAGAAAAATCATACACGAATTTGGGCACAAGACGGAAAGTCTTAGACATTTCTTTAACTATCCTCGTAAATATTGGGAAATAATTGCTGGTACATTTGTTAATGAAATCACAGAGCATTTAAAGAAAGATTTGTATGTTGTACTGGAAGATTACCATTCACTTGAGCCGTCGATGCAGATAGACAAGATCTTGCTTTATTTATTGGAACATATACCACCGAAATTGCATTTTATTATTAGCACAAGAACGATGCCATCAGTTCCATTGTCCCGTTTCAGAATGCGGGATGAGATGTTCGAACTGCAGACCAAAGATTTGAGATTTACAAAGAAAGAGATCGCTAATCTTTTTAAGAAAATTTATTCAATATCTTTGAAAGAATCAGAGCTCGACCGAATTGATGAACATTCTGAAGGCTGGCCAACAAGCTTGAGGTTGATGATCCAATCTTCAGACTACCTTAGGGGTATTAAATCCTCTGATTATATCAGAAGAATTTTGGATACCTATTATCAGTCTCAGACCAATCTTTTCAACTATTTTGCACAGGAGATCTATAATCAAGAATCCAGAGATGTGAGGCAATTTTTGATTGATTGTTCTGTTTTGGAATGGCTTACTCCTGATTTGTGTGACGCAATTATGAGAAGGAGAAGCTCTCGTAGTATTCTGCTGGGTTTGACAACAAGAAACGCATTTATCGTGAAAATGCCTGGTCAGGGCTACAGGTTTCATAAGCTCTTTAGAGATTTTTTAAATAGTAAATTGACTGATATGCACAAAGAGAAGAAGATAAATCGTCGTGTCGGAGATTTCTATCTGGGAGAAGGTAGATTAGAAGAAGCAGTTTGGTTTTATCTGCGAGCAGAGGAGTATATAAAGGCAGCATCTGCGATTGAGGCTGTTGGTTTCACAATGATTGAACAGGGCAAGAGCGCTATTCTGTCCTCATACATTGAAAGTATACCGAAATCGATATGGAGTCAACGGCCATCCTTGTTGATGAATTATGCTCAGTCCCTCATTCATATTGGACGAACTGATGAAGCAAGAAATAGTTATTTAAAGGCGGCAAAGATATTGGAAAAGAAGCCAAGAAAACGTCTTAAATATGCTGATGCACTTTATGAATTAGGCGGCATCAGTTTTAATCAAGGGAATTTTAAGGCCGCAAAGAAATGGTTTCATAAGGCATTGGGTGTTTGTCCACAACCTCCGAGGTTGATTATGGCGGCAATTCTAAACTCACTCGGTCTAATATATTCTGGGATTGGTGGTAGAATATCGAGTGAGGCACCAAGATATTTTCAAAGGGCACTGAAAGTAGCGCAGAAAAATGGATATAAAGATCTTGAAGCAAGTATCCTCAATAATTGGGCTATGTTTGAGTTCAGGGCGGGAAATTTAAGTAGTGCGTATGCAAAGTTATCTAAAATGGTGGGTATTTTACAGAAATTGTTTACTCCACACTGCGGTGTAGGATTCTTTAATGCCGCAAGATTAAGTCTGCTTTTGGGGCACAAAAAAGATGCGCGTTTAATACTTGATGCTGGGGCAAAAACTTGTAGTCCATATAACGATTTTTGGTCAATGGCAACAATCTGGAAGGGTTATTCTGTTTTATATCAGGAAATTGACGATTTAAAGAAGGCGAAACATTTCACAAATAAATCGTTAGAGATTTGCGAAAATCTTGGAGTTGTTAGATTAATAATTACCGCACTTACTGAGATGTGTAAAATCAACATAAGAAGTGGAGAGCTGCGTTTAGCGGAGAGAAATTGCTCTGAGATTTGGTGGTTCAAAAAGACCAAAGATGATCTTGAGGCTGTACCAATACTTGTGACAGAGGCAAAACTTAGAATTGCCCAAGAAAGGTTTGGAAGGGCTGAGAATATATTGAAAGATGCTTTAAAACTCGCACGTAAGTTTAGATTGGTTTTTGATTCATTTTTGATTCATATTGAACTAAGTAAAGCCTTGTATTTCCAAGGGCGAATTAAAAAAGCTATATTTTCATTAGAAAAAGCGGTGAAGTTAGGTCGTACAAAAGGTTATGATTATCTTCTATTGCAGATACTGAATGAACAAAAATGGATGTTGCCTATTATGAAAAGAGAGAAAATCGAGACGAAATATATATCTTCCATCATTAAAAAAGCCAAGTCAAATATTCACTGGATTGATGTTTTCTTCTTTGGCTTACCTAAGTTGATCATTGATGATTGTGAAGTGCCAGATGATGCGTGGCAGACTCTTAAGGCGAAGAAACTTTTCTTCTACTTGTTGTTGCATAGGAATGAAAAAGTTAGTCATGATGCCTTAATTGATGCCTTTTGGCAGAAATCTTCTTACAAAAACGCACAATATAACCTCAGAAAAACAATACAATATATCAGACAGTCACTTAAGGTGACTAAAACACATATTGAGAAATTCATTATCTCAAGTAAGGGTTCATATCAGATAGACCCGCAAGTGTCGATAATGCTTGATATAGATAGGTTCCAAGACTCGGTTGTGCAGTTAAAGACTTTAAAAGGACAGGATAAGAAATTTAAGTCTTTTGCGCAAAATGTATTATCAGTATACAAGAAAGGTTTTGCTGTGCACTGGTATGATGGTTGGGCAGAAGAAAGGCGGCGTTTTTATCAAAGCTTATATGAAGACTGTCTTTTGATAATGGCTAAGTATTATTTTGATCGAAATAAATATAAAGAGTCTATAATTTGGTATAAGAAATTAGTAGGATTGGATTTTTATAACGAGATCTATCACCATAAATTGATGATTGCCTTTTCAAAAATCGGTAAATTTAGGGAACTAAAACAAGATTTTGACAGACTTAAGAAAATATTAAAAAAAGAATTGGGTACCGAACCCCAGAAAAAGACAGTAGACATTTATGAATCCTTGATACACTGACAGCACAGAAAGCTGCAGACACCACAGAATTTCACGGAATCCGTATAATATTGGATATTGTTCTGTGTTCTCTGCGCATTTTCAGCGCTCTGAGCCTTAAATCTCACAATTTTCTCACAGTTTTCTCACCCTACATTACTATAATACTGTAGAAGAAAGGAAGATGTTATGACATTAATATATGTTGTATCATTATTGACTTTGTGTATATTCTCAAGTTCGCCTGGCGTTCAAATTGGGATAACGACTTATGTCCCCAGAGAGAATGGCAGCTTTGGTCAGAGATTGAGACTTGATGATAATGGAAATATCCATGTTACTTGGATGTGGTGCGGTGGTGCTTATCCTGGAACACGTTATTGTGCCTGGAATTTCCGTTTTTTTGATGGTTCATGGTATGGAGAGACACAAGGCTCACCAAGTGTTTCTGGTTATGTCCAGCTGGATGTAGTACGGGATGCCAATCCTGATAACCAGGTAAGTGCTATTGCATATCATTATGATCCTGGTGCTGGATATTTTGGCTGGGTTGATACTGATGCTGGTCAGGGTTGGGGTTTGTGGCCCAATAATATGGTGACCCCTGCCGTTAATAATCACATATGGCCCAGACTTGCCTGGACTGAGAATGGTAACATAATCATGCCAACCGGCGATTATGATGTTGATATACATCATCTATATGTCAGCACTGATCTGGGGGCTAGCTGGACGCATGTTAATCAATGGGATTCTTGCAGAACCTTATCTCATTTTGCACGCACCTCACATAACTCTAACAAAGTGGTATTCGCTCATACTCGATTCATAACTGACACAATCGGTGCAGGACAGTTAAATAATGATGTTTGGTTAATGCTGTCAATTGATGGTGGATTCACCTGGGGTCCTCACATTAATATTACTGACTACCAACCTTATCCAACAGATAGTGTGCGCGCGTATTGCGACGTAAATGCAATCTTCGATAACAATGGCAATCTTCACGTTGCCTGGGCTGGGAGAAAAGTTACTGACACCTATCATGATGCATCTAAAATCTGGCATTGGGATGATGCATCAAACCAGATAACAGCCGTGAATAGCCCAAGCATTTACTATAGTAATCTAGGAGGTTGGTGGATAGAACCTGATTCTGGTGGTGACTATGGTGGGCGATTGCCAGCAGATCAACCTCAACTTGTTGTGGATGAAACGACCGGTGATCTGTACTGTCTATGGCATGGTAATGATGATTATTTTGATCATTCTTCCAGAGGATACATTAATATGGAGCTTTATGGTTCAAAATCAACTGATGGCGGTTTGACATGGTCTGACTATAAGAATCTCACTAATACGCGTACGCCTAATCAGCCACCAGGATGGTGCGACAGTGAAGACTTCATGACCGCAAATCCATTTACAATGAATGATTCAATTTATGTTACCTTTATAGAGGATAAAGATCCAGGTCCAGACACGACATGGCCGACCATAATCACCCATCCTGTCCGCTGCTGGGTATTTCATAAGGATCTAATCTCAGGTGCAAGAGAGGCTGAATCAGTAGAGTCTGTGTACTCTAAACCGATGCTTGAGGTGTTTCCGAATCCGTTCATAAAGCAGACAGATATAATATGCATGATGCAAGATTCAAGATTTTTCTTTGAAAATTTTTGATGCGACAGGGCAGTTGGTTAAAGATCTTTCACACTCTATGCTCGGCGCCTTACGCCCGACGGTCATCACCTGGCAAGGTGATGAACCATCTGGTGTTTATTTTATAGAGTTAGTAACTGAAGACCGTCTGTTTTCAGAGAAGATAGTAAAGCTCAAATAAAGGAGGCGATATGAATTATCTAAAATGCTGTTTTGTGGCATTGGCAATCATTGGGATTGCCAATGGCGTAGCGCCAAAAATGGTGGAGCTCACACCCTTTGTAAATATGCGTGGTGATGAGATCATCAACCAGATGCCTGTGCCGTATCTTGGTGGACGACAGTCACCAGGCATTCAGATCGGTATCACAACATACGACTTTCAAGCAAATGGCAGTTTTGGTCATAGATGTAAGATGGATGATAACAGGAATATCCATGTCGACTGGATGTGGTGCGGTGGTCCTTATCCTGGAACGCGTTATTGTGCCTGGAATTTCCGTTTTACTGATGGCACATGGTATGGAGAGACACAAGGCTCACCAAGTGTTTCTGGTTATGTCCAGCTGGATGTGGTACGGGATGCTAATCCTGATAATCAGGTAAGTGCTATTGCATATCATTATGATCCTGGTGCTGGATATTTTGGCTGGGTTGATACTGATGCAGGTCAGGGTTGGGGCTTGTGGCCCAATAATATGGTAACCCCTGCCGTTAATAATCACATATGGCCAAGACTTGCCTGGACTGAGAATAATAACATAATCATGCCAACCGGCGATTATGATGCCGATATACATCATCTTTATGTCAGTACTGATCTGGGAAGTAGCTGGACACATGTTAATCAATGGGATTCCTGCGGAACTCTATCGACCTTTGCGCGTGCCTCACACAACTCCAATAAGATCGTATTTGTCCATACTCAGTACATAACTGATCAACCGAATGTCCAATTGGATAATGATGTCTATTACATGCTCTCAGTAGATGGCGGTGTGACCTGGGGTCCGCATACCAACATCACAAATTACCAAACTGCAGACACTGTCCGTGCCTATTGTAATGTGAATGCGGTATTCGACCAAAACGATAATCTACATATTGCATGGGCAGGTAGAAGATGTACTTATCCTGATATGTGGGAGGCATCAAAGATCTTCCATTGGGATGAAGTGTCAAATACGATTACGATTGTAAATAGTCCAAGTACATACTATGTTGAACCAGGTGGGTGGTGGATTGCGACGGAAACAAGTCCGCAGCCTGGTTCCTGGAGAATGCCGGCAGATCAGCCGCAGCTTGTCGTGGATGAAACGACTGGCTGGCTCTACTGTTTATGGCATGGCAATGACGATTACAATGATGGTTCGGCTGCAGGTTACTTTAATGGTGAATTCTATGGTTCAAGATCAACAGATGGCGGTTTAACCTGGATACCGTATGTGAATCTGACTAATACGCGCAGTCCTGGTGCACCACCTGGCTCGTGCTATGATGAAGACTATATGACAGCCAATCCTGTAGTGGTCAATGATTCTATTTTCTTAGCTTACATCGAAGATAAGGATGCGGGCAGTATGCCACATACTGAAGGCGTCATGACAACTAATCCTGTTCGCTGCTGGATATTTCACAAAGACCTAATCAGTCCTGGTGTGTCTGAATACCTATCTGAACGGCCGCAGTCTGCGGATTTCGATCTCTTCCCGAACCCCGCATCGAATTACTCAGCAGTTTCCTATTCAATTGCTCAATCTTGTTATGTAACAATTGGTCTTTATGATGCGGCTGGCAGATTGATAAGAGATCTTGATGTGGGTTATAGAAAGAGTGGTGTCTATAATGCAAAGATCACCACGGACAAACTCGCAAACGGTACTTACTTTGTTGTTCTTGAAACATCTGATCAGAAGATCACACACTCTTTAACTGTTGTACATTAGGAGGGAAAAAGGGGTTTAGTTACTTACTTGCTAGGCCCCTTTTTTAATCTTTAGAAATTTATGTTTTCCGGCTTTTACCACGACCGGTTTTTTTAATTTAACAACATGATTGATATCTTTTACTTTATTGCCGTCAATATCAATTGCGCCTTCTCGGATTTTTCTTTTTGCCTCACTTCTTGAGCCCATCAACCCAGATTCCACAAGTAGATCAACTATGCCAACCTTTTTCTTTTTAATCTTATATTCCTTCAGATGTGTGGGCAGCTCTTTTTTTGTAAAGACTTTCTCAAAATCCTCACCAGCTTTTTGTGCTGCATTAGCAGAGTGATACATCCGTACAATTGTGCATGCTAGATCGAACTTTGCATCTCTTGGATTGATTGAACCCTCATGTAATGCCATTCTATATTCTTCAATTTTGTGAGGGAAGGCATCGGTTGTTAATTCAAAATATTTGACAATCAATTCATCAGGAATTGACATAATTTTGCCGAACATCTGCTTTGGCGATTCAGTTATGCCGATGTAATTACCAAAACTCTTACTCATCTTACGTATACCATCAGTGCCTTCCAATATAGGCAACATCATTACGACCTGTGGTTCCATTTTGAATTCACGCATCAATTCCCGGCCCACAATGAGATTGAACTTCTGATCTGTGCCACCCAACTCTACATCTGCTTTTATGGCAACTGAATCATATCCTTGACAGAGCGGATACAATATCTCATGCATGTAAACTGGTGCGCCTTGCTTCAGTCTTTGATCAAAGTCGTCTCTTTCCAGTATCCTTGCCACTGTGTATTTAGATGCGAGTTCAACAAGATCATACATAGTCAATGAACCAAGCCATTTGCTATTATAAGTAAACTCTGTCCTCTTTGGATCGAGAATTCTGAAGATCTGTTCTTTATATTTCGCCATGTACTTTTTGATCTGTTGTCTTGTAAGCTTGGGTCGTGTTTTGGAAACACCACTTGGGTCGCCAATCATACCAGTAAAATCACCGACAACCATTACTGCAATATGACCCAAATCCTGGAACTGCCTCAATTTCCTCAAAACAACGCTGAACCCGAGGTGAATCTCGGGTCCCGAAGGATCAATGCCCAGTTTGATTCTAAGATGTTTTCTTTTTTGTAGTTTTTTTAGTAATTCTTCTTCTGAAATAGTCTCCGCGGTGATAGTTTGAATTATTTCAAGCTGTTTTTCTGGTTTCAATGCCATTGATATAGACCTCCTCCCAGATTTTGCTTGTTTTTTTCTCCAATTTTATATCGTATTCAATCATCTTTTGTTCATACTCAGGATCATTTAGTATTTTCGCTGCTGCCTCGTCACAAGGTCGGGCATTGGTTTTAATAACGAAATCCTTCGCCATTTTGTAGTGATCACGAATAGGACACGGTCGTAAGAGATCACCGCTTTTCCAATATCTGAATTGCCAGTCTCGAATAGAACAGTGAAGTGATAGGTTGATTAAATCATTTATAGTACCATCTTTGGCATATATTTCATTCATATTTGCTGCGGCATAAGGGAAAAAGACACACGGATAAATATTGCCTTGCCAATCAAGGTAGAAGTATCCACCGGGTCTTCCAGCTGAGATGCATCCATCAGAGACAGGGCCGTGGTTCCAGAAATCTACAAACATAATTTTTCTATTTTTGACAATCTCCCATGATTTTTCCCAGAGAAAAAGCCTTTGGTCCGGCGTTGGAATCAGATCTGGATCAATATCTCTGCCAATTGGCATGTAATGGAATACCCATGCGTAAGCAGCACCCATTTCATTAAAGTAGTGATCAATAAATCTATCAGAAACGATCTCTTCTGCATTATGCCGTGTTGCTGTTATCGAGATACCAAATGTTATGCGATGTTTTTTCAAAATTCTCATCACGCTGTCAATTTTTTCGAACATACCCTTGCCACGTCTTTGTTCGGTCAGCTTTTTCATACCCTCAACAGATATTGCAGGAGTGATATTGCCGAGTTGAGACATTTTCCTTGCTACTTCGTCATTTATCAATGTACCGTTTGTATACATCAAGAACAGGGAATCAGGATGTTCTCTATAAACGTCCATTATGCACTTGCCATTCCATCTATACATCATAGGTTCGCCGCCAGAAACCACTACAAAACGAGCGCCCCATAGATCATGCATCTCTTTGATGACACGTGATAGGATATTGTAATCGAGCTGATCTTTTTCTGAAGCAGAATTTGCATAGCACCCATGACAGCGGAGATTACAGCGTTTAGCTGGAGAGATAACCATGAAACCAGGTGGATCAAATCCGAACTTAGAGCGGAATACGAGTTCTTTTTTTAACCTAAGATCGCTTAGGATTGCTTTTTTGACAATTGTGTTGGCGAATCTTGATGATGAACCGACACGAAGACCAGAGTACACCATTGCTCTAAGCATATAGTATTTATCTCTTATAACCCCGGGAAGGGCGACGGGTCCGGGTACTCTTTCAACTGCGCCTCGAATGGCTTTTTCTACAATTGGGAAGAGAAATTTTTTGAACAAAGAAGTGTTCGCACCTGAAAAGACGAGTTTTAGTAATCTTGTGATTACAAAATTGTTAATTTTTACTTTTTCTTCATCTGTCATAAAATAATTATATCGTAGATTACAAAAAAATCAACTATAAATTGTCGCTCTCTATTAAACTTAAGTCTAAAATGTGATAATAATATCAGGAGAGCAGATCATGATAACTAAAATATTGGTTTTTTTATATTGGACTTGTGTGACTAAACTCTTCCTCTTAGAATTGTATTGGGGACGTATTCTTTTGCAGTTGTAAGCAGTTTTTGCAGAGTGAGAGTATAATCTGTATCCAGTTCTTTTCGGTATTCCTTTTTGTAAGCATTATCTGGAACAAATGCTTGTAGTGCCCATTTTCTTGCACCGTTTATTGTTTTTCCAATTTCACGAATTGTCGGTTCATCGATTATTCCAGGTACGCAGGTAGTACGAAATTCATAGTCAATTTTATTATTCATCAATATATTTATTGATTCTTTTATATTTACGATGTTTATTTTTTTACCAGCAGCAATGTAATAACGTTTATCTAATGATGCCTTGACGTCCATTGCCACGTAATCTATGAGTTCTTCATCAATTAATTTTTGCAGTATTTTTGGATATGCGCCATTGGTGTCAAGTTTAATATCTAGTCCCAATTTTTTTACATTCTTACATAGCTCGAATACTTCTTTTTTGTAGACAAGCGGTTCACCACCGGTAAGGACTAAACCATCTACCCAGTTTTCTTTCTTCTGCAATTTTTTCTTTATCTCTGGCCACGCGATGACCGGGAATCTTTTAGGATGTAGTATTAATTCCCAATTCTGGCAGAAGGGGCAGATAAAATTACATTTATCATAAAACACAACGGTAGTGATTTTGCCATCCCAATCGACCAGTGAGGTTTCGATTATTGCGCGAATCATTACGGTAATCTACCACCGATGCTACAGATATTTAGCAGAAACCGCTGAACAGAGGGGCGAATAATTATGCATTTTGAATCGGCAACTGTTGTTAGTTCTATATTGGCCTGTACCGCCATTACATTATTCATTTATCTCGTCCATTATTCGTTTCACAACCTTAGGGATGCTTGCCTTGACCTTCTTTGTACACTCCTCATTGAACGAAGTATTATTTTCTATTTCGACCGCATATACACTTATTATTTTGGGCATTTGATAACCAAATCGCTGACCCATTCTAATTGCTGTAGCAAAATCAATATTGTGAGAAGCAGATACCGATAGAGTTTTGCTACATGGATCAAGCTCTATTTTGTATATATCGCCTGGTTTCCCCTTTTTCGTTTCTATTGAATCAATGAAGAATACCTTATCATAACCTAGCATTTCATCGAGTACTGCTAAACCATCAATGCTTCCTGATTTAATAGTAATATGCGGATCATTGATTTTTTCTTTTAGTGAATCAGCAATTTTTAGACCCACTGAATCATCACAACGATAAGGATTGCCAATACCAAAGACGAGAATTTTTTGCATATTTATTATAATATAGCAAAACCGCCTATAAGTCAAGGAATTGGAATATCAATAGAAAGGTGGGAGAGATTTCCAAACCTCTCCCACACTGATTCTTAGTTGATTTACATTTTTATACAGTTTTTAGAACCTTAATAGTCTTCCTGTTAGCATCAAGGATGTCAATCTGAAGGGGAACATGACCGTTGATCGTATGCGTTGCACATGCCAGACACGGGTCATAGGCACGGAATGCCATCTCGACCATATTGAGCAGTCCATCATTGACTTGACCGTTCTTTATTAATCCTTTGGCGGCTTTTGCAATTGACATATTAATTGCAGCTGAGTTGTTGACTGTTGCAACGATCAGATTTGCTTTCGTTAGTCTACCCTTTTCATCAGTCTCATAATGATGAAATAAGGTTCCTCTTGGAGCCTCGACTACGCCCACTCCTTCAACCGGAATCTCTTTAGGGAGGTTCCTCACCTTAGACTCTGTCAACTCGGGATCATCTGCAAGTTCTGCCATCCTCTCTGCGGCATATAAGCTTTCAATGAGCCTGGCCCAATGAAATGCCAGAGTGTTGTGAGCTGGTTTTCCACCCAGGGTTTCATACATTTTCTCATATTCTGCCTGGGCTGATGGGGTGGACATGCCATCTGCTGTATTCAGTCTGGCCAGAGGCGCTACCCTATAAATGCTGCTATCTTTGCCATCAACAAAACCCTTCCATCCTATTTTTTTTAGAAAAGGGAACTTAACATAGGTGAAGGGTTCAACATGTTCAGATATGTGCTCTGTATAGTCCCGGGCATTAAATTTTGCAAATTCCTTGCCAAAAGGATCTATTAGCCTTATCTTGCCCTCGTAGAAATTGACTCGGTTCTTATCATCTACCATGCCCATATAATACGTTTCGTGATAGTAAAGA
>Ga0209427_10001029_pt1 | contig 31452 bp, 31 predicted proteins | sample DeeMarSWOR136_30_FD_187465 | JGI IMG/M metagenome (GOLD analysis project Ga0209427, IMG submission 187465) | Marine sediment microbial communities from White Oak River estuary, North Carolina - WOR-1-36_30 (SPAdes) (version 2) | ecosystem: Environmental > Aquatic > Marine > Intertidal zone >...
ACAGGAACTATCACCGAAAACAAGTTGACGCTAGACACCTACTGTGACATTGACGGAAACCCCGAAGAAAAAGTACTCCGCTATTCTTTGCTGTGCAACACGGTAAGAACCGAAAAGGATGTTGGGAACCCGATTGACACGGTTCTGTGGAAGTATGGAAAAGAGAAACTTGGCGCAAAAAGTCTTGAAGAATGCGTTATCTTGAAGGAGATGCCTTTTGATTCAACTCGAAAAAAGATGAGTGTAGTAGCAAAAGCCGATGGAAAGCTGCTGCTTATATCGAAGGGAGCCCCCGAGTTGATACTTGAAGCTTCTATGCATGTTTGGCAGAATGGCGAAGCCCATTTGTTAACTGACAAGAAGACAGCGGCGAGACTGTACGAGGAATACGGAAACAGGGGATTCAGGGTAATCGCAGTTGCCTACAAGGAAGTGGAAGAAAAAGAAAATTACACAAAAGAGGATGAATCGGGACTTACCTTTCTTGGCTACATTGCTTTCCTAGACCCTCCCAAAAAGACTGCAAAACAGGCAATCCGAATCAGCAAAAAGATGGGGATCGAAGTCAAAATCCTGACGGGTGATAGCCCTCTAGCCTCAAAGGAGATCGCTCGCCAAGTTGGATTGAATGTTAAAGACGAGGAAATAATGCTTGGTCAAGAAGTTGACAAACTTTCAGACCAAGAACTGCAAGAGAAGATTGAGAAGACAATCATTTTTGCGAGGGTAACTCCAGAACATAAATATCGGATAGTTAGGGCTCTCCGAGAAAGGGGACGAGTAACAGCTTTCTTGGGTGACGGCGTCAACGATGCGCTGGCACTTAAGGAAGCTGATGTTGGAATAGCCGTGGAGCAGGGATCAGACATCGCGAAAGACGCTGCGGACATTGTTTTGCTCAAAAAAGGCTTAAAGGTGATAGTTGACGGCATCAGAGAAGGAAGAAGAACCTTCAGCAACATCGTCAAATATCTGCTCTACACCCTCTCAGGAAACTTCGGAGACCTCTACGCAATCGGAGCTGCGTCAACAGTCCTGAATTTTCTGCCCCTTCACCCCTCTCAACTTATTTTGGCAAACTTTTTGACTGACACGCCAGTCATTGCGGTTTCAACCGATAACGTCGAAAAAGAGGATTTAATCAGACCAAGAAGATGGGACATAAAACACATCTTCAGACTTGGCGGTCTACTTGGCTTGGTAAGCGCTGTATTTGATGTGATTCTGATTCTGTTGCTGTTCTTTGTGGTTGGCGCCGATCAGGTGCTCTTCAGAACTGTCCTGTTTGCAGAAATTGTCCTTTCAGAAATACTTGTGCTGTTCGTTATAAGAACGGAAAAATTCTTTTTGCGGGGTACGCGTCCAAGCAAACAACTTATCTGGGCTTCAATAGGAGCAACCGCAATAACATTTGCAATAATTTATCTTCCAATTACCAGCCTCTTCGAATTCACACCTGTATCTCTGCCTTTGCTTGGCTTTACATTGCTCATCGTTTTGGGATATACGTTCGTCACAGAAGTCGTGAAGCTTGCATACTTCAAGAAACTGATAATTCCCAAAATCTTTACTGTACCCCCAGTTCAGTTGCGCCTGCTGGACATTGTGGCAATAATATGTCTACGAGTTGAAAGCGAAATATCCATCGAATATCTTCTTGACGACTTAGCTGCGACTATGAAGTATCCTCTTAAACCACAACAGGTTCTAAACCACCTTCATCATCTGCGGCGTGGAGGCTTAATCAGCATCAACTGGCGAGAAAGAACAATCATTCGCGAGAAAGCATTGAACGATTATGTGATGAAACAAGTGAACAGCGAATCTTGGCCTGACATAGTAAAGAATTGGCGCAAAATCCGTTCCACACTCAAGTCTCGACACAACCAAGTGAACCCTGAATATGAAAATCTTCTATCCGCAAAACGGAGAGCTTAGTTAATGTTCAGAAAACCTAAAAAAGAGACGACATCTTCTAAGGATATGCCGAGGAAATGATTATGCTCGCTAGTCTTCAGGGACTAATCGAAGATCCCATTCTGCTTCTGAAGATAGTCTCTACGATAGTCGGCGCTTTTTTGATCGTCACCATATTCAGCACATTAATAGGTAGACTTGAGAAGAGAGGCGACCTAAAGAAAGGAAAACTTGTTCACCTGAGGCGCTTCTTCCAGATAATCATCTACACCGTAGCTGGTTTCATAATCCTTTCCCTTTTGGATGTTAACATCACAGGGCTGGTTGCAGGTCTTGGGGTAGGCGCATTAGTAATCGGCTTCGGCTTGAAGGACATAATAGAGAACTGGATCTCCGGAGTGCTGATAATGTTTGGCAAAACTTATGCCATCGGCGACGTAATCCGCGTTGGAAACCTAACTGGGACAGTCACGGACATAGCCCTCAGAACAACCAAATTGAAGACCTATGACCGAAACGAAATTATCATTCCAAACTCCGTGCTTATGAAAGAAAAAATAATCAATCTTACAGGCGGAAAAAAAGAGGCAGTGGCATCACTAACCTTTGCTATAGATTATACGGTGGATGCTGAAAAAGCCAAATCCATAATAGAAAACATCCTGAAAAACCACAAATCGGTAATCGTTAGCAAGACAATAAAAAGAGAAATACGATTTGTTTTCCGCAACCGAGAGTGGACAAACGAGATTGAGACCCTATTTTGGGTAAACGATCCTCCAAACGAGGAATTCATCAAATCAAACATTACCGAGTTAATACTAAAAGAATTCAAGAATGAATGTATACTGCCGCCGATTCCCTCCTTGATGCGAAGAGAGTATCTGACAGGACAAAAAACATCCAACGAACAACAAACAGAATAAACGATCTGTTATGTTCTTGATGTGCGGTTGTAATGACAGTTGGGGCACGAAAAGAATGTCTGCTTTTTTCCCTTCAGTTTTCGCACAATCATCTCGGTTTCGCATCTTGGGCATTTCATAGCAAAGCCATCCTCAAATCGTAAGTTTATGTTTTTCTCTAGACCCTTTCATGTTTGCACTTACGTATAATATATCTGTTTCATCCTGAACTGACAAAGACATCAATAACCGTCTATCGCACGAAGTTATAAAAAATGTGAAAACAAAACTAGTTTGAAATCAAGCTATCCTTTTTTATTCTTCTCGGTCTACTTTGCTTATAAGGATAAAGAACTTAATTAATACACAACAAATTCAGACAGAACGTGAAGAAAGTTGAAACGATACGCTTTCATCGTCTTGAATCTAGAAAAATTTTGGAAAAGACTCTCTAGCCAAAACAGAGCAGGCAAAAACGCGCACGCCTTTGTTCGCAGAGGAGTAGTGGGTCCTAAAAACGCGAAGCTACTATTCTTCTACGTGACACACCCTCACAAAGACATTCGAGGCTTCGCAGATTTCATCGAACGCATCACCGGAGACGCTGAGGACCTCTGGAAATCTTTTGGTCACGAATCTCTGCTGAACTCCTATGATGAATACAAAGATTTTCTGCAGGGAAGAAAAAAAGCTACATTCATCCGGTTCAGAAACCTACGGGAACTCCCAACCCCAGTTACAACAAAAAACTTATCACAAATTATCGGAAAAGAAAAAATGCCCCAAATGGGATTATACTTAACAGAAAAAATGGCACACCAAGTAATATCGAAGGGAGGTGCAGAATTTGGTGGAATTTGATCCGAAAGACTTCGTGAAAAAGCAGGTAGAGGAAATTAAGAGAGTTGTCGGAGGAGAGCGAGCCCTCATAGCGGTTTCAGGAGGCGTAGACAGCACAACATCTGCTGTTCTCACCCACCGCGCGATGGGCAAGAATCTTCTCTGTGTCATCCTTGACGACGCGTTCATGCGGGAAGGAGAAACTGAAAGAGTTGCACATATTCTGTCTCAGCCTCCCCTGAATCTGCCCATGAAAGTGCTGAACGTTCAGGAGCGTTTCTTACGGGAAATGAAGGGTTTACGGGATGCTGAAGAGAAACGCAAGAAATTCAGAGAAACCTTCTACAGGGTCTTGAGCGAAACCGCTGAAAGGGAAGGTTGCCGGTTTTTGGTTCAGGGAACTATCCAAGCGGACATAGTTGAAACAAAGGGAGGCGTCAAAACTCAGCACAACGTCCTAGCGCAGATAGGAATAAGCACCACAGAACTCTACGGATTCCAAGTTATCGAGCCTGTTGTCTCTCTCTACAAAGGTGAAGTGAGAACGGTGGCTAGATACTTGGAAATTCCCACAGAACTCTCTGAAAGGCAGCCTTTTCCTGGTCCAGCACTGTCTGTCCGAGTAGTTGGAGAAATCAAACCCGACAAGCTGGAAACGCTTAAGAAAGCCACCACCATAGCTGAAGAAAAATTCGTTAAACACAGTCCCAGCCAATATTTTGCAGCTATTATCGATAACATGGAGAAGCCGTCAAATCACTTTGTGGCGCATATTCAGCAAGCGGCAACCAGATTCCTCAACGTTCCAAAACGACATCTCCACGTCAAGGTGTTTCAGGATAAGGCTACTGGCGTCGAAGGAGGCGAACGCCGCTACGGCGAGATTGCTGCAATCACAGCTCAAACACCGGAAGGTCTTGTCCATCAGGCCCCCATCAAAGACCTAGTAACTCTTCAAACCAAAATTATAACCGAAAACCCATCCTTTACAAGAATCTTATATACCATTCAAGAGACATCTGAGAAACAACCCTATGTGATCTCTCTGCGAGCAATCCAAACGCATGACTTCTTGACCGCTGAAGTATCTCAGATCCCTTGGACGACCCTCTCTGAAACAGCTGAGAAGATTCTGGAGAACTGTCCCAAAGTTTCCAGCGTCTACTACGATGTGACGCCGAAACCTCCTGCAACCATCGAGATGGAGTGAGTGTCTTCTAGTTAAGAAATGTATAAAGGTTTCTGAGCGTCTAATGGTTAGCTGGAGTGATTTATGTGACTCGTGTGAGGGTTCAGAAGATTGAATCGATACGGGATCCTGAAGGTAACCTTGGTAAGCGTATCGAGCTGATTGAGGATCGGGTGATTCCTAGGTTTGCTGTTAGACCTGCGACAGAAGAGGCGAGAATGGTTCAGGAAGTCATGAAGACTCTACAGCAGCAGCTTCCAGTGCTTGCTACACAAAGAACCCAGTTTGCTCTCCCGAAAATGATCTTGTTTCTAACTGAGAACGAATATGAAAAGCTTGGTATCGACTTTGATGTGAACCAGCTCTACGAGCTAGAGCTATCAGGGCAATCCATCAGGTTCAAACAAGCCCCTTAACCAAAAAATACATCTTATCCAACCTTTAATTTTCTCATTCCGCTGGTCAACTATGTGTAGATGGCTGCTGGTCGATGAGAAACATGAAGGTTAAAGCCCATGTCCTCGTAAGCGGTAGGGTCCAAGGTGTCTTCTTTAGGGTGGAGACCCGTTACGAGGCAATGAAAAGAAACGTTGCTGGTTGGGTTCGAAACACATCTGGCGGTAGAGTGGAAGCAATCTTTGAAGGGGAAAGAGAAGATGTAGAAAAACTGATTGAATTTTGTAAAAGGGGGCCTTCAGGAGCCAGAGTTACAAAAGTTGATGTTCAATGGGAAGAATACAGCGGAGAGTTCAAAGACTTCAAAGTCCGGAGAACAGTTATCTTCTGACATTCATTAATTATATGAAATTTTCTTCTTTTCTTATTAGATATGATGCTAAAACTGGTTTGGAACGTAACCTTGATTAACTTAATTGCGTTCTTATACGCTTTGACGCTGATAATCAAGGATTTGCGAGGGCAAGAATTGGGTCAAGTTCAATCCAGTCAGAGCCATAGCGAAAACCAGTTAGAAGGTTCGATCGGAAATGCAGATTGATAAGCGAGACTTGTTGACGTTCACTGCGCTTTCCATAGTTTTCTTCTCAATAGCCACATGGAATCTGGGAATGACACAAACTCCACTCACTACTTGGCAAGCAACCGAAAACAGAAACTTTTACATCGACCTCGGCAGATTTGAGAGCGTCAACAGCGTTTACTTCTTGGTCAAGATTGGCTCTGCAAATGTCACGGTTTACGCTGGTTCTCCTGGAAACTGGAGTTACATCGGAATGCTCAAAATTCCACGCTCGCGAGCACTATCCTACTATCGCTGGAATGATTTCAAAATCAATAGGGAGACTCGATATGTGCGGTTTGATTTCCAGCAGGATTCTATCGAGATCGCTGAGATGGCTGTTCTAAGCCTAGATAACCAGAGAGTTGCGATCGATGCAGTTACGGGTGAAATAACTTCTGACCCAAACTTGTCTAAGCTGATTGATGAACAGAGCTTGGTTCAATGTCCCCCAACTTACACATCAGAAACATATTTCGATGAAATTTACTATGTCAGAACGGCGGAGAACTACTTGAACTTACAGTCTCCTTATTCGTGGTCTCACCCGCCTCTTGGAAAATTAATCATTGCATCGGGGATTTCGATTTTCGGTTATAACCCGTTTGGATGGCGAATAATAGGCGTTGCATTCGCCACGTTAATGATACCGTTGATTTACGTAATAGGAAAAGAGTTGTTTGGAACATGGATCGGCGCTTTCGCTTCCGCTTTTCTATTAACATTCGATTTCATGAATTTCACGATGGGACGAATGGCAACTATTGATGTTTATGTAGCCTTCTTCTCATTAGCGTCGCAACTCTTCTTCTTGATCTACGTTAAAAACGTACTCAAGAACGGTTGGAAAACTTCACTTCTTCCATTGTTTTTGGCAGTATTGTTCTTCGCGTTCGGGTTTTCAACAAAATGGATTACACTTTTTGGTTTCCTAGGTCAGCTAGCAATCCTTCTGGTGCTCAGGCTCAGAGAGGTCATTAACCTAAAAGATGGCTTATCAGCGAAGATTAAATTATTCTTTGCTCGCCCATTTTTTATGCTGCTTTGTTTCTTAGTGCTAGCCGTGTGTGTTTACTTCCTGACTTATATTCCAAGCATGCTTGCAGGACGTAGCTTGGCAGACGTGTTTAATTTGCAGTGGTCCATGTTTGCTTATCATTCAACACTGAAATCTACTCATCCTTTTGCGTCTCAATGGTGGACTTGGCCTTTTATTCTGAAGCCGGTGTGGCTTTTCCTGTCACACTTACCTAGCAATACTGTGTCGACAATCGTGGCTATGGGCAATCCTGCGGTTTGGTGGGTCGGTTTCGCGTTCGTAATCTTGACTATTGAACGTGCAATAAGAAGAAAGGATTTTACCGGAATTTTCATTACAGTGTTGTTCTTTTTCCAGTGGCTACCTTACGTTTTCATTTCAAGAACTACCTATCTCTACCACTTTTACTCCTGTGTACCATTTCTCTGTTTGGCTACAGCGTATTTTCTGAACAAATATTGGAACAGCAAATTGGGAAAAGCAGTTGCATTAGCCTATTTTGCAGTAGTGGCGATTCTCTTCGTGCTTTTCTATCTCGCCATCTCTGGAATGCCTGCGCCTACCTCATGGATTGACAGTCTAAAGTGGCTTGAAAGCTGGGTGTTCTAATAATGAGCGATTAAAATTTATTTTCTCTTTCATGGAGGAGATGGAGGAGGCATAGTTTTACTGGGTATGGTTATAACTTTGGCCACATTTCCTGTTTCTAGGTCCACCATAACATTAACTATTAGACCTGACTGTTGGTAATCTGCAGGCACCCTAAAGGACGCAGTTGGATAAGCATAGAAAGTAGTTGATGTTCCCCCTGAACCAACTTCAACATCGCCATTAATGCTATAGTCACTGCCATAGTTTTCCTCAACATAGTTTACCCCTATGTTCATGACTTCTTCTTTTTGTTCCTCACTTAAAGAACCTAATTCTAAATCGTAGGTAAAGTTTGTTACTTCCTCCATCCCCAGATCGACATTAACCTTCAGGGTAATTCCAACAACACAAGGTAACATCTGCTCTTGTGTCAAGATACCGACAGAATAGATACCTTTCCCAGCATATGCCGTGATTTCATACACCGCAGAGATTTCATAGCCTTTGCCCAACCACTTCTTAACCTCAGGATCATTAACAGCAATATCAACAACTTTGGACCTCTCTTCTCCAGTCACCATCACATCATCCGAAGAAAAGGAAGGTATTGGCGGTTGAGGCTCAATAAACTCGTTGTTATTTTCCTCTTTTGGTTGGAACATTGAAGAGACTCCGATTATTAGCGAAAGACTTACAGACACCAGAAAAAGGAAGAGAATAATACGCTTCTTTCTCATTTTGAAAAGCCCGTCTCCTCACGCGCTCTGAACACAATGTATTGATTAAAGAATTAAAGGGTTTTTATCAAGAAATCTTGATCAATTATAGTTTTGGTTCTTGGTTTCTGTAGATCATTAAACTTCATGTCAAAACTTACAAGTTAGGCTAACCAGAAATTAAAGGAGGATGGGGGACTTGGCGCATGCGCGCGTATGCGCCGGCGATCGCTCAAGGAGAGGGTAGGTCTCTTGGCGAATGGAGAATAGGGGTATTTTCTCTGCGTCCCCTCACCATCCATCAAGAGCGTCAAAAAGCATCATATAATATAAAGTTATTGCCCCTAAAATATTTAGTTCAGTTTTGCTAAAGGCACCTAGATGCTAAGCTTGTGAACGCACCTTCATAAGTTACAGTTTGCGTATCCATAGCTGTGTTTATTCCTTGCTTGAAAGTATTTCTGGGTTGTGTAAAATGGCTAAAATATGCGAGATGGAGGCAAGAGTAGGTGGTTTTGAATTTGGTGAAGAGCAAAAAAATCAGAGCTGTAGATGGAGTATGAGGAGGTCCCTCTGATATTGGGTCCGAAAGGAAAAACCGGATTACAAATAAGTTCTGTTCCCATGGAAAAGCTAAAAGCGTTGAATGAGTGGCATCAAAAACATCATCTTCCGAGAAGATGGCGCTTAAGCAAAGACGAAAGTCGTCTGGTTTTAGAGTATGCGGATTCCTGAAAAACTCCTGAAAATCCAGTTGTTTGATGGCTTTTGTGATCTCCCTAACGTGTTCGTACGCCTATTATCTTTTTTTCCATTCTGCTTGCGGTTTGGTTTTGGCTGTTGTTCCTTGATGTTTTCGTAATTGTTTTTTTCTAGTTTGACCGCTGCTATGTATTCTGTGAATGTTAGGCTCTTTTGTCTCGGATAGTATCTAAAGGTGTAGCCAACTTTATTGAAGAGGCATTTCATTATTTGAATCTCAAGTATTTTTGCTCCGCTTCCAAAGATTTTCTCGATGGCATCGATGAACTCTTCAATTCTATAGGGGATGTCCAACCTGTTCATATTGAAGGTTTTTTCTAAATGGAAATAGATTGCCTGTTTCGACGATTCTCCGAGCAAAGAGAGTCCTTCATCTATTGCTTCCAGCAAATCTTCTTCAAAGTTCATTGTTCTCTTTTTAGCCTCTCGATTCTTGGGCTTGAATGCTCTTCTTTTTTTTGGTACGTAAATTTCTGTTACTGTTTCAGAGTTTCGTGTTTGTGATTTTTTGGAAATTGGATGTAAGTATGTTTTGTATAGGTACCAATTTGTTGTGAATACTCTCATGGTTTTCACCTCTTTTGTTTTTATGTTCAATTGTTCCATTGTTCTACTCCGAAACATATTGTATCTTGTTACTTAATATACGCTATTTCACTCAAGTATATATTCAAAAAATCGATATATGTACGCTCAGCTACACATGATGAACTGCTCTGACACAACCACTAAAACGGCACCAAGTATCTGAAATTCATTATAGTTACTTTATTAAAAAGTGGATCTGATCATCCTATTTCCATGCACGGACCAGTTCATAGCCTTTTAGGCGGGTCAAAATGTCCATGTCCTCTTCCGCAGAAATACAGTCAGCTATAACCTCCAAAGTTTGCCCAACCTCCAGCTTGTTTAGTTCCATACTTGCCTCAACAAGCGGCAATGAACAGCAAAGCCATGAACACTCCAAAACGTTTTTTGGTTTGCCATCATCCACCCTCCGATTTCCTCATTATAAACTTTTTACGTCAAAAACAAAAACATTTTCCTGAGCGCAAGAATACCCTAAAATAATTGGACACTATATCTAATGCAACCTGAGGAACTACCTTGCCAACCATCCTAGTAATCAACGACGACGGCATCAACTCGATCGGTTTATCCACTCTTGCAAAACAGCTGGAGAAACTGGGAGACGTGATTGTTGTCGCTCCTGGAGACGAAAGGAGCGGCATCGGAAAAGCCCTCAGCATCGGTCAAGTAAACATAACTGAAACTAGTTTTGGCGACGGAGCAAGAGCGTACGCCACAACAGGTACCCCAGCTGACTCTTTTCTGATAGCAGTGAACAAAATCCTGAAATGTATGCCAGACTTGCTTGTGTCCGGAATAAACATAGGCCCAAACCTTGGAATAGACGACCTGCTGACTTCAGGTACAGTAGGAGCCGCCTTTGAAGCCGCCATCCACAACGTACCAGCCATCGCCATTTCCTATTGCCTATCCGAAATCACCGACAGGATGCATGAGAAAGCGAAAGTTTCGGTGAAGGACTTGGAGCTAGCAGCCACTCTTGCCTATAAAACCGCCAAACACGTGCTAGAAAGGGGGATGCCGCAGGAAGTGGACATCATCTCGATAAACGTGCCGGAAAACACTGACTGCACGGATGTAAAACTCACCAGTCTGTGTTATGATGGTTACGGCGACATACACACAGCAACAAAGGACGGATACATAATCAAAAGCTGGACGTTAAGACACTATCCAGATGGAGACCCAGGAACGGATTTACATGCCATCAAAACTGACAAGTGTATCTCAGTTACACCCATCAAAGTAGAGTTTCTTCACAACACGCAGGCAATGAAAGACCTGCTGGAATCCCTCTCAGCCTAATAGCTACGATGCGCTAGCCCTAGAAAACAAAATTCGCGCAATTTTTAACCTTAGTTCTCTTTCACGTCGGCTAAGTATGGCTTCAAAGGTGTTATCCACAAAGATTTTGCCATCATTGGTTTTAACTATGACACCAACAGCTTTGATTTGTTGTTTAGAGATTTTTAGTCGTGTTTTGACACCTGTTCCGTCAGCAATTTTCTTTTCTAACTTGTTAAGTTTCAAGGGCAAGGACGAATCGTTTTTGTTTAACATAACCTCTAACGTTCCACCATCTAGAACTGTGCCAGCATCAACTATCAACTTCTCAAGAACAGGAAGATACTCCTCAGATTTTTGCAGGTTCACGAGTCTGTTCTTCACCTCATTTAAGACGCTTGTAACTAACCGCTCCTTTTCGGATAAGACCATCCAACCTGCTCTTCTCTTAATATCTGTGGTCACCCTTCCTTTAATGACAGCAGCCTCATTTTCGGCTCTTTTCAACAGGGAGTACACCTCTTTCTCTGCGCTGTGACTGGCTAATTCCTTTTGCTTTTCTAACAGCATTTCGGCGGACCTTTTTGCCTCTTTTATAATAGCTTTCGCTTCTTCTCTTGCATCGTTGAGAATTCGATCAATAATTCTATTATCTGACGATTCCATCGTTCCACCAGCTTAAGATAGAATTTCATTTAAAGCGGCATTCACTGCCGCATCAAATTTTTTTTCAGCATCTATTCGAATTTTCTTTTTCTGTTTTTTTGCACGCCTAACAAAAATCTGTGCTCTAGACTCAGCATCAATCTTCGCCTGTTCCTTGATTTCAATTGATTTACGTTTCGCTTCGGCAATTGTTTCTTGGTAAATCTCTCTGTATATTTCTGCAACCTTTTCCTGAGCTTCCTTTTCTATTTTCTCTGCCTGCTCTCTTGCTTCAAGTCTTATTTTTTCAGCTTCCCTCTCCTTGTCCAAAACTGCTTTAAAGGATTCAAGCAAGGTTCATACCCGATTTAAACTATTTTTAGACAAAAAACTTTAAGAGTGTTTCTCTTTTTTAAAATGATAGTGAGATTAGCTACAGACAAATCTTTAAACAAAAGGGTGCCTAGTTAGACAACGATGCACTTGAAGATGATAGCATGGAAGAGATGCGAAAGCTCAAGGTAATGGTTTATGAAGATTATATTGACGCTGTTATCCAGTCCCTTGGGCATGCAGGCATAGTTCAGTTAATAGATATGCGAGAAATACCTGAAGATTGGGAAGGAGTTTTAGTTCCCTATACGGCTTCCACTGAAGCTATTGCAAAATGTTCAGATCTTCTTTCAAAAATCGAAACCGCATTTGAAAGTCTCCACATACAGCCAAATGATTTTCCTTCTCCAGAGATACCTATCACGAATGAGCCTATTGAAAAAGTTCTGGCAGGGGTGGAACAGAAACTAGCAGAATTACCTATCGAAGAGATTAAAATCTACGCCTTGGCTTCTAGAATTGACCATATCATTGATGATCTTGGAATCAAGCCAGAAGAAGTTGAAAAAGAGTATGCACTGACGCAGTCTGAAGAAAAGGAGCTGGAGCACATCGAATTCGAATTGATTGAGCTTGATAAAACGATCGAAAGTAGTGGTTTGGCAAATCACCAAATATTGGTTGAAAGAATAGAATCTAAACACCTTGATGACTATGATGAAATTGGTATAAAGTTCGCCGAGCTAGCAAAATTTGTCATCAAAAGCCAGAGGTATTTCGGTAAAAGACTGGTAAGCCTGAAAAAAACTGTTGAAGAAATAGAAGGAACAATCGAGACAGAAATCAATTTCGAAGAGGTACGGGACAATTTATTGACTTTATGGAAAATTGTAGAGGAAGAGAAGCGAATAGCGGAGGAAGAAGATAAGTTCGTTAGAAGCGCCAAAACTGTTTTTTTCGAGGCTTGGGTGCCAGAGAGTCGTGATAAAGAAGCGGTGGAACGTATAATGAAGGCGTCTGATGGAAATGCAATAATAGCAGACAAACCACCTACTCCAGATGAAAAAGTACCAATCATAACCCATGAGTGCCCGAGCTACCTGCAAGCTTTTGGGAAGCTAGAATGCGCTTATGGATATCCATCTAGCGGCGACATCGACCCTATTCGGGTTTTTGCAATAACGTTTCCCATACTTTTCGGGATAATGTTTGCGGATGTTGCACAAGGTGCGATTTTTGTTATAGCGGGAATTATATTTACTTTGCTTCGGAGAAACGGCAAGACAACGAAAGGTGGAGACATAATTCGATACTTACTTATCAGCGGCGAGATGCTTATCTACATAGGTATTTCCGCCATCTTTTTCGGATTCATTTTTGGCGAGTTTTTCGGTCCATCTGGAGTTATTCACCCAATATTTCTTTTCAGAATTGGACCTTTTCAAATAGGGGGTTTTGAACCTACACAAGAGCCTATGATGATGTTGAAATTTGCGATACTCGTGGGAGCAATTCATATAAGTCTAGGACTAATTTTAAAATTTATAAATGAACTTAGGCACAAACATTACAAACTGTCTCCGATACCGATTTGTTGTATATGGTTACTTTTTGGCGGTTTGTTCATGTGGGCATACTGGGGAGGAATCTCGAACATTTCTAAGTGGTTCGCAGAAGGCAGCCTTATGTTTGTAGGACTTGTCGTATTACCCCTGCTTGTTATCCTTGTAGTCACAGGGCTGGCTGAAGGTTTCATGGAGGGCATAGGGTTCACCGTAGAAGTGTTTGCTGAAACTTTAAGCCATTCCATGTCTTACAGCCGATTAATGGCGTTAGGTCTCGTTCACAGCGCGATGAACTACTTGTTTCTAGTATTGGGCGGGGTTGAGCATGGTGTTTTTCCGCTGCAGAGCATTCCATTGATAGCCATAGGAACTATTCTCGTAATGATCATTGAGGGGCTCGTGGTTTTTGTCCACACCCTTCGTCTTCACTGGGTTGAATGGTTCTCCAAATTCCATTCAGGAGAGGGAATTCCTTTTAAACCATTCAAGTCTACTTAATAGAGCAATAAGGGGAGCAAATATGGATCCAATTCTCATTAGCCTCATTGGCTTGGCGCTGGCAATTGGTGTACCTATCCTCTCAGCTGCTATTACAATTATTATCTGTGGGACCGCACTAGCTGGAGTTGGAACAGAAAAACCAGAGTTGCTTAGCAGGTTGATTATAACAGTGGTTTTGGGTGAAGCGCTGGCAATTTATGGCTTGCTGATTGCTTTCATGCTCTTGGGAAAGTTACCTGACATCACTACCATGGACGCTGCGAATATGGCTCTCATTTCAGGGATAATAATTTCTGTAGCAACAGTTTCCGCTGGCGCTGGGATTAGTTACAGTGGCTCTTCATTGATCGCTGCAACAGCTGAAAACCCCGAAACATTCTCTTCCAACGTTATAGGGGTAGTCTTATCCGAGGCTCTCGCAATTTACGGTCTACTAATCGCTTTCATGGTTATTGGTCAGATATAGTGAGCATTCGACAACTGGAAGTATACTCGTGAAGGAGCAGATGAATTACTATAGACATTACGAAAAATTAATGAAAATGCCGCTTGAACAGTCAATAGTGAAAACCTCTGAATATCATAGTTTTTCTGAAATTTATCCTCGTATTACGGAATCAATCAGATTGAAAAGAGAGATAGAACGACTGACCAAAAAATTGGAATCCGAGAAAGAGAGATCAGCAAAAATCAAGATAAAGAGAGAAATTAACATCGCTAAAAACAAGTTGAGAAAAAATAACCTCTTCAAACGTCTACACGGCGAGAGTAAACAAGAAGCCAATTTCCACAGAAAATTGAAACTCAACACCACAAAAATGCATGTTTCCTCCTTCGCCAAGAAACGTTACATGACTTTAGAGCATGCAATCACAAACTTTCGGAAAAAGCTCAGAAGGTCAATGCATAGACATCTTCCCCCATCTGTCTTTAATTTGAGGGAGCTGGATGTTTCCGAAAAGGGTTTAGCACTTAGGGAATGGGTTCAGGAAAACCGGAAAAAAATTCGGTAGCATCTTTTCATTCAAACTTGCCTTATCTTGGAAGCACCAGCATTTCTTTTATCTTATTCGGAGGGATTCCGCTTTCAGATCCTCTCATTATGGCTCTTAGATTCCTGACTTCAAACCATTTCAAGTTCAAGAAAGCCAACAATAACCCAATATTGAAGAAAGGAGTGTACCTCTTTATCATTCTTAAACTGGTCTCAATCAGCCCTCTATCAAGAACCTTTTCAAGTGTCGTTAGAGAAGTTACGTTTTGCTTTTGAATTTCTGTAAAGATATACTGATAATCTCTGACCATGGCATTTCTAGCCAATCTAACTAAAGAATTAATGAAGGATTGAATATCTGATTCCCTAATTACTTCTTCTAGCTCTTTTTCACCGAACACTTCTGATACGGGAATAAGGTATCGCCTTATCTGGTAATTTCTGATTTCCATTGCTTTGCATCTTAAAATGGTTTTAACATTAGCAGAGTCTATCTCTAATCCAATAACTGTCCTTGCAATCTTCTTATCTAAACCACCGAGCTTTCCGATAGCCCTCCAAATCTTAGAATAAACATGTCTGTCAAGGGCAATCTCAAGAAGATAGAAGATTTCCTCTTCTTCATAAACTGCAAACGCTTTTTCCAGAACTGACCCATATTCCATGTCTGAGAGAGACTCAACAACATCAGCAACTTTTTCCGAAATCTCCAAAGTTTTTCTGCATCTAGCCTCACCCAGTCTTCCTACGGGCATAATATACTTCATAGCTTCGTCCACATCCAGATCAGCCTGTTTAGCCCTGAGTATAGCTTTTACGCAATTAGCTTCAAATTTCATTAAAAAGGTAGAAAGCAATAACCGAATATGTTTAGGAGACAATTCCATGAGTTCCTCACAAGTCTTTATAAAATTTTGTAGAAGAGCGTCCTCCAGAGAATTGGCACTGAGCTCCTTTGTGCCGATTTTAGAGATTTCTGCTTCATACGGCGTCTTTTCTAATATCGAAGAAATATGATGGAGACTCATGCCAGCCAAGTCAATTATTTCCTTAGGCTCCATAAGCTTTAGCTTGGCAATTGCAATCTTGGGCATTATGCGTTTATACTTCCATGCGCACATCAACAGACCGTCCTTTCTCTGTCTTATTCAAGCATGCTTTAGGGCCCGTTCTTTTCGTTTTCTTTGCAGAACTCTTACTCTGACAGCGTCTTGCCGCTCCGTCTCCTCAAGAATCAATTCGATATACCGAATTGCAGTATTGAGTTGCGGCAAAATCTTGAACTGAATTCTATTCATTTGTCGTTTCTTGATTGCCATAACTTCAAGAAGTATTCTAACAGATTCTTCTATTTCCGCAAGTTTCACTATATCATAAAATGATGCCTTGATTTTTGAGGCTGATTTATCTAAATTAGCTGAAGTGTCTAATAGATTGAATCTTGGTCCTGAAACTCGGTTTCCTTCGCTAAGTTGAAGAATTGGAAACAATATTCCTAGCACTCCCTTCTTTTTGTCTTCCGAAATCTTAAAGTCGATTGGTTGGGCAACCAGTGAAACCCCTTCAATTTTTCTCGAACCTGAAATCATCTCAGCTTCAATAAAAAGTTCGTAGGCTTCTCTCAGAGTTTTATACATTTTATCCCGTAAAGGAGGAATTTTTTTTACAAGTTCGAAAAGGTTGAGGGTTAATGCATCCAAATCTCTTTTCAGGATATCAACTATTCCTTCAGCCATTGACTTTCGACGTCTTAGCCTTAAGAGTTCTAGGCGTGTTGGATGTATACTGGCCAGCTCAAGTGACATAGCTATTTGTTCACGTCCTTAACTCTATGTTTAGGATGATATTTCTCTATGATAGCTGGATCAATCCTCGAAAATTCAGTTTCAGGGAGTGCAGACAAAAGTTCCCAGCCAACATCAAGAGTCTTCTCGATATCTCTATCTTCGTCACTTCCTTGGGTTACGAACTCTCTCTCAAATCGATCTGCAAATTGTAAATAGAGTTTTTCCACCTCAGTCAACGCTGCCTCTCCAGAGACCAGAGCGGTCTCTCGGATAATCTTTCCCTCAGCATATGCGTAATAGAGTTGGTCAGACAACTGTTTATGATCTTCCCTTGTCTTACCAACACCAATTCCCTTATCCATTAGTCGAGAAAGCGAAGGCAGAGGATTAATGGGTGGATATAAACCTGTCTTGTGCATTGTTCTGTCCAGGATAATCTGCCCTTCCGTAATATATCCTGTTAGATCCGGAATTGGATGTGTTATATCATCATCGGGCATAGTCAATATGGGCATTAACGTTATGGAGCCTTTCTTTCCCTGAATCCTTCCAGCTCTTTCATATAGGCTTGCCAAGTCAGTATACATGTATCCCGGGTAACCACGCCTGCCAGGTATCTCCATACGAGCAGCAGAGATTTCACGTAAAGCTTCGCAGTAATTAGTCATGTCAATCAGAATCGAGAGAATATTCATGTCTTGCTCAAAGGCCAAATACTCGGCTGTAGTAAGTGCCAGTCTAGGACTCAATATTCTCTCTATGACCGGGTCTTCGGCCAAATTAACGAACATTACTACCCTACTAAGCACACCCATTTTCATGAAGTCTTCTTTGAAGAATTCTTCTTCTTCGGCAGTTATCCCCATAGCTGCGAAAACTATGTTGAAATCCTCTTCTTTTCCTCTCACTTTTGCCTGCCTAACTATCTGAGACGCAATGATCTTGTGGGGCAGACCAGATCCTGAGAATAGAGGAAGCTTTTGTCCTAGAACTAGTGGGTTCATTCCGTCAATTACTGAAATTCCTGTCTGAATGAAATCAGTTGGGTGAATCCGCGAATATGGATTTATGGGGTAACCATGAATATCCCAGTAGTCCTCTGGAATAATTCTTGGACCGCCATCTGCAGGCTTTCCCCCTCCAGTAAAAACTCGTCCTAACATATCCATTGAGACGGGTAGCTTGATAGTTTCCCCGGTAAAGCGGACCGTTGTCGTCTTAGTATCGAGGTCAGAAGTACCTTCAAAGACTTGAACAATTGTGACGTCCTCGCTAACATCTATAACTTGTCCGGTCCTTTCTTCGCCGCTTGGGGTGGTCACTTCTACAAGTTCCCCATAGCCGACGCCAGTTACAGATTCCACAAAGACTAGAGGGCCTGAAATCTCCCTTATCGTTAGAAAAGTGCGTCCGGCTTTTTCCAATGTCTTCATGGAGATATGCCTCCACTCTCTGCATTTAGAAGCTGATCAAATTCTTTGTCCATTTTCTCGTTTAGCTTGACACTCATCTCATCGAAATCTTCGGCTCTAATTATTTTGATTCGTGCCAGCTCTTCCCTTACGCCGAGAGAGAGAATATTCGATAAAGGAACTCCTGAATTAACTGCTTGCCGCGATTTTTCATAGAACTTTAAGATCAAGCGAAGCATTCGATATGTCTTGTCGATGGGACAGTACATATCCACGGGGTGAAAGGCACTTTGCAGAAGAAAATACTCTTTCAACATTTTTACGGCCTCAAAAACGGTACGCTGTTTATCTCCTAAGATTTCGGCTCCCACCAGGGAGACCACTTCTCGGAGTTTTTCTTCCTCCTTTAATAGAGTCATAGCTTGTTCACGTAGCTCTCTCCAATCAGATCCCACGTTTTCATACCATCGTTGAAGAGGTTGTAGATACTCAGAATAACTCATGAACCAGTTTATTGCAGGGAAATGTCTACGATGAGCCAAAGAAAAATCAAGCGCCCAAAATACCCGAGTTAATCTGATAGATTTTTCGGTTACAGGCTCCGAAAAATCGCCACCCGGAGGTGAAACTGCGCCGACAACCGTGACAGACCCGTATCTTTTTTCGCCTCCGATGGTCAAGACACGGCCAGCCCTAGCATAAAACTCTGCTAATCTTGAAGCTAAATAAGCAGGATATCCTTCCTCTCCAGGCATCTCTTCCAATCGACCAGATACTTCGCGAAGAGCTTCAGCCCACCTAGATGTAGAGTCCGCCATCACTGCAACGTCATATCCCATGTCTCTATAATATTCAGCGAGAGTAAGAGCCGAATAGACACTCGCTTCTCTGCCAGCTATTGGCATGTCTGATGTATTTGCTATGATGATTGTCCTGTTTACGAGCGGTTGGCCAGAACGAAAATCTTTCAATTGAGGAAACTCTTCAATAACATCAGCCATTTCGTTACCCCGTTCACCACAACCGACTAGAATGAGAATATCTGCGTCAGCACATCGTGCAAGACTCTGGGACAGAACAGTTTTTCCTGTTCCAAACCCGCCCGATATAACTGCTGTTCCACCTTTAGCCAATGGGAAGAAAGAATCGATTATTCGTTGACCAGTTAACAGAGGAATCTCACTTGGTAGAGTCGCTTTTGAGGGTCGAGGTTGCCGTATAGGCCATGTGTGCATCAAATACAAACTCTCTAAGCTACTTCCAGTTTTGATTTCTGCGATTGGCTCGTTTACTCTATATTCTCCTTCTGAAATCACTTCCTCTACAATCCCGCTTACTGTTGGTGGAACGAGAATTCTGTGCTCCACCAAAGGAGTTTCCTGCACTTTGCCAATGATGTTCCCACCAACAACCTGTGTTCCTTTCTTCACTGTTGGATTAAAATGCCATCTCTTTTTTTGATCCAGTGCTGGGGGAATAACGCCTCTCTCAATCCGTGATCCACTCAAATCTTGGATAACAGGCAGAGGACGTTGAATTCCATCGTACACTTGCTTGATCAAGCCAGGACCGAGTTCTAGCGACAATGGTTTGCCGGTTCCCTCCACTTTTTCGCCTGTCTTTATTCCAGCTGTCTCTTCATAAGCCTGTATTGCTGCAGTTTTGCCTTCAAGACGGATGACTTCTCCGATTATTCCAGCTTCCCCAACTCTTACTAACTCGTACATGCGGGACCCCGACATGCCTTTAGCGATAACGAATGGACCTGCTACGCGAAAAATCGTTCCTCTTGACAAGCTAAACTGCCCCCAAAATCCAATATGTTCGATAATTATTTCTCAAAACTTCACCTCAATTCCTGTTTTGCGTTTGATTAGTTCAACTATAAGATCGGTTTTAAGCATCTTTGGAGCTTGTAGGTCGGGTATCGGAATAATCAAAGGGGATTGGCGCTCTGCAATTTTCTCGAAGATTTGAATTTTATTCAACAGACCCTCGGAAACGAGGACAATTTTTAGATTATTTTTCTCCAAAAGTGCTTGGAGACATTTTTCTGCCCCCTTAGCATCCTCCACCGAGTGTACATTACTCAACCCAGCTAGCTTAAAGCATGTTGCAGTATTCTTGTCTGCTATGAGGGCTATTCCTGTCATGGGTTATCCCTGAGATGTCCCATAAACATTTGTTCCTTGTCTTTAAAAAACTAGGCTATGATCTTTCTCTATTCCATGAGAAATACATAAATCCTTAAACTAGTTCACTAGTTTCCGACAAGTGAAAACTTATGATCTGGATGTACACTGTGCAAGGAACAGATTTTGTTGGAACCGATGTAACTTCTCTAACGCAGTTAATGGACGTTGCAAGCAATCAGTGGGTTTGGGTTGATATTTATGATCCCAATGAAAAAGAACGGAAAATACTAACTGAATTGCTTGGAAATGAACCAGAGATTGTTGAAAAATTCAAAAAAAGTATGGATGAGCCTTTAAATATACATCGTAAAGATTGCATAGTGTGTAATTATGAAAAGATTCATGAATATGTTTCAGTTACTATTCCCTCCATTGCTTTGGATGAACAACTGCTAGTTTATCCAATTTTTTTGGCGAAGAAGAAGAGAATGATTATTACTTGGGGAGAAGAGGGGCACACCCATTCGGAGATAATTAAAACAACAATTAGAAGATTGAGAGAAGGAGTGGAAGCGGGGCAAGATCTGAATTCATCTTTGGTAATTAGCGTGCTGTTTCATGAGATCGCAATCAAAAACTCTGATGTGCTGTTGTGTATCAGAGAAAGAATAGACCAGATGGAGGAGCAAGCTCTAGAGAACGGTGGGAAACACCTTATTCGTTCTGTCTTTTCACTAAAAAAGATGATTTCCGATCTCTACCGACTTATGATCGAAGAGAAGGATTTTATGCTCGATGTGGACAAATCAGTAATACCCCGCATCAAGCTTGATAAAAAGTCGAAACCAATTGTAGATGAGGCAATAGAAATTATCGATCGGGAACTTGACTTAATGGATTCCTACAACAGAACTCTCGACAGCATTCTGACTCTGCAGGATTTAGCCTCGATTCATAAAGTTGAAAGCTCTATTAACTATCTGACAATTGTCTTGGTAATCGGTACGGCAATCTTAGTAGTTTTGGAACTCGCAGTAGTTTTGGAACTCTTATGAAAATTTTAAACCTTCATTAACTTTCCCCCTGCTATCCCTCTCAATAAAGAGGGGACCCACCTATTTGATAACCGAGAAAATTAGCCAAGTCATGAAGAAGTGTTTTGTACAGAACTGGGTTGAAGAGCTTGGTATATTTGTAGTGTTTGCTCTGCAACTTGCTTCCAAGTGAAGTATCGTAAAACTCTTTCACGCCCATTTTTGCCCCACCTTTTTGCTCTTTCTGGATCTTTTAGTACTTCCTTCACGCCCCATGCGATATCTGTAGAGCTTTCACCATTTACATGAATCCCATTCTGTTCTGGACCAGAGTTTATAACCTGTTCCCGAAAGCCGACGACACCATGGGCTCCCACCACAACTGGTTTTGCCATCGCCATTGCCTCTAGGCTCACGATGCCAAAGGGTTCATAGACGGACGGAAAAATGCAGACGCCAGCGGCAGCATAATGAAGAATCCTTTCTTCTTCGGGCACAAAATCAAAACGACAAACAACATTGTCCTTTATTCCAAGCCTACTTGCTGTCTCATCGATGTCCTTCTGTTCTTCTCCTCTACCCAAAATCACCAGTTTAGTCTTTGGGTATTCCCTCAAAATCGTTGGCATTGCCTGAATTAGGTTCCTGACGCCCTTGACCCATGTTAGTCGCCCTAAGAAAAAGAGCATGCATTCATCTTCTGCGATGCCATACTTGTCTCGGATTCGTTTGATGTCCTCTGAACTATACTTTGTGGGGTCGTAACGTTCAGGGTCTACGCCATTCCAGACAACACTGATTTTTTCCGTAGACCAACCGTGCCTATTAAGGTCCTCTCTCATTGCGTGACTGACAGTGATTATGCGGTCTGCAGCTTGGGCAGTGGCTGATTCGAAGTGGGAAACAACTTCGGAGCCTTGTCCTCCACTTCGCCCGAACTCTGTGCTGTGAACATGGAAAATTACTGGAATTTTTGTTTCGTTTTTGATTATGATTCCCGCTATGCTGCTTAGCCAGTCATGAACGGCAACAACGTCAAATTTGTAGCCTTCCTTTTTGATCAGGTTGTTGACGAATTTTGCTGCACTAAGAATATTGTAAATGAAGATGTCGTTGAAGAAGCGGATGTTTGCCCCCCACTTTCTCAGGTCCGCGGTTACGAATATTGGAAACACGTTACTTGCATCAGTGATTAGTGGTCTGTGAACTTCTACGCCCTTTATTACTTCTCTGGTTTTCAGATTTCCGGGGTTAAGTGTAAAAACTGTGACATCGTGTCCCATCTCAACGAACTCGCGGGTTATATATTCTGCGTATGTACCCAAGCCGCCGACAAGCTTTGGTGGGTACTCCCAAACGAAAAAGCAGATTCTCAAAAAGAAACTCTCCACTGAACAGTTTGACGTTTGAATTTATATTGTTTTGCCGTTATGTGAACCAAAATTTCTTATTCCGATTGGACAGTTTTATATTTGTTGTTTGTAGAAGGAACTTGTTGATGTTAAGCACTGTTATGGTTATAACGGTGGTTCTTGGCATAGCCTTTTTGTTCAATGAGTTATTCAAGAAACTGAAGCTGCCTCCAGTGGTTGGTCAAATACTTGGTGGCTTAATCCTTGGAATTCCGCTGTTAAAGGCATTTGTCTTTCAAAGTTCAGAAGCTACTGGAATTGTTGATTTATTGGCGGTTCTAGGTATCCTTTTTTTGCTACTTTTGGTTGGGCTTGAAATAGACATTGAAAAGATTCGGCAGAGTTCTAAAGAGGCGGTTTTAATTTCTTTAACTGCAGCTATTGTGCCCTTACTTCTTGGTTTTCTGTTTCTTAGGTTGATAGGTTATAGTGTGATTGCGTCGCTTGTGTTTGGTGGTGCTTTATCTGTTACTGCAGAGGGCACTACAGTAAAAGTTTTGATGGATTCGAATGCGCTTAACACAAAACTAGGAGCCGTAATCGTTTCTGCCGGTGCAATAGACGACATCTTCGAGGTTCTATTCTTGAGCATGGTCACTATCGTTGGCTTTGGAGGAAGTATCTTTCAACTTGTCTATCTTCCCGTGGAGTTTCTGGTTTTTGCGGCTGTCACTTTTCTTCTTTTTAGGATAGTTTCGAAGGTGCTACAACGAGTCGAAAGAAAAGGAAACGATGTGGAGCTTTTTTCGTTGGTGATTATCTTTGTTTTGGTGGTGGCTTCTTTATCTGAGGCTCTTGAAATGGGTTACTTGCTAGGGGCGATGATTTCTGGTTTTCTATTGCAGATTTCCATGAAGCGTCTGCAGAAGAAGGATGAAGAGGAAATAATCACAGCTACAAAACTTATCACTCTAGCTTTTGTTGTCCCGTTCTTCTTTGTGAATATCGGCTTAAACTTCAACTACGATTATCTAGTAGGAAATATGCCTCTACTCTTAGGCACCATCGCTATAGCTTTCCTTGGAAAAATCGTAGGAACAGTAATCGTTAAACCATTTTCAAAATTAAGCCTTAAGCAGCTTTACCTCATTGGGTGGGGTATGAATTCACGGGGAGCAGTGGAACTTGTGATTGCCCTATTAGCTCTGAATCATGGATTGATTACTCAGGAGGTCTTTTCAGCGGTTGTTGCAATGGCAATCATAACTACACTCGTGTTCCCATTTGTTTTACAGCATGAACTCAAAAATAACCCTGCAGCTTTGGGATGACCTATTAGCTAGTAACATTCAAAATATGTAATAGTAAGTTCTTGGTTACATCAGTGTTTGCGAGCAAAAGCTAACGTTACTTTTTTACTACAAGCACGTCGCAGCTTGCTTTAGAAACTACCTGTTTTGAGACACTGCCTAACAGGAAAGCTGCGGCGCTGCCCAATCCTCTGCTGCCAACCACTATCAAGTCGAAGTTCTCGTTTTTGGCGGTGTCAACCAGGGCTCGGGAGGGGTTGGAGCCAAGAATAGCTGATAGGCTAGAATCGATTTTCTCTTCTTCCAAAAGTTGTTTTACTTTTATCTGAGTTTTGGTTGCTTCATCTTTGTGTCCTCGCTTGTAGACGGTTATGACTTTCACGTGTCCTGAGAACTTTTTTGCAATACTAATTGCTTCCATAAGCGCCCACGTAGAGTAATCAGAACCGTCGACGCCGACCAGAATCTTCATTTTTTCTTTCATTTGTTTGCCCCGCGACCAATTCACCTTTTAACAGAACCGTTACTAACCATTTATTTGCAATTAAGTCTTAATGTTTTCTGTCTGCCTTCGCATCCATAAGTCCCGGATTCCTCTTTATGCCCCTAGCGAGAACTGGCGGAAAGATAAGCGTAGTTACTATACTCATTGCAACGAGAGCCGAAAAAAGCTCTAGAGGAATCAAACCATACTGCATTGCAATCAACGCGATAACCAACTCAGCTGCGCCTCTGGAGTTCATTGCCCAACCTATATAGTAGAGTTGTTTCCAGTTCAGAGTGGAAACTGGTTTGATTATGAGAGTTCCTATCATCTTTCCGAAGAATGCAATGATTATTGTAGCTGCGATTATGGGCAGATTAGAGGATAACGTGCTGAGATCAAAGACTAATCCAACGTTAACGAAGAAAAACGGCACAATAAAGCCCAAAGCAATGAGTTTGATTACATTAATTAACTCCCTATTATGTCGCTTGCTGATACCTTTCAGAGAGATCTGCAAGAGAAAACCGCCAATAATAGCGCCAATCAGATAGCCTACGTTCAAAGATTCAGAAAGAGCTGCAAGAACCAGAACAAATATCATCACTATGGAGAATAATCCCGTCTCTTCGCCAGGTTTTTTGTCCAAGTGTTGGAGGACTTTAGACATTACCTTAAACGATATGTATGCGATTATGAGGAAGATTATTATTTCTACAGGAATCATAGCCAAGTCAAATAGGTTTCCTCCCTTAGCGAAAATCACGACAAGGGACAAAAATAGGACCTCAAATATGTCATCTATGGCTCCTGCAGCAAGCATCACTGCACCTAATCTGGTGTTTAGGCTGTTCAAGTCCATGAGTACCTTAACTTTTGTTCCTTCTGATGTGACCATCATGGCTCCCCCAAAAATCAGCGCAGACAGAAAGCCGTACTCAGGGAAAAAGACGGTAATGAACAAAAACCCAAGTGCGAATGGGACTAGTGCAGAGCTAAGAGATACAAGAATGGAGTCTCTTGAGGTTTCCTTTATTTTGTCAATTTCAATCTCCAATCCTGCCAGAAAAAGAAGAAGCAACACTCCAAGTGTAGCCAGAAAATCGATTATAACTAGGGCTGATCCTTCGCCAAAAAGCAGTTCCTTTATGGCTGGAACTCCAAACAGCAGCCCTGCAAGGATTTGACCAACAACGGAGGGTAAGCCGATTCTTTTGAACATCTCTCCAAGTATAAATGCGGCAATCAGAATAATGGGTACAATTGCTATTATTTCCATGTTGGATTCACCAGAAAATTTGATTTAGCCAGTGACCTACCCAAAGTCATTGGGCGATTATCTATAAACTTTTCTAAGCGCAAAACGATCAAGGGTTATCCACACCACCAACATGTTCTCCAAATGCTCCCACTGGACTAAAAGCAGTCTCTCACGTCATTTTTCTAGTTTTTAGCGGTGGACACTCCCCACTATTGCAGGAGCTAAACCGAGTCATAGAAACTGAATTCTGTGCAGCAGTGATCGAAACTTTCTCCTTGGACACGCCTTAACATTTCCTGTTTTTTATGCTCGAAGGCAGAGCTGGATTTAAGTTTTTCGTATAAAGATATATGTGAGAAGCAACAGCTTAAACAAAAATAATGCGGTTTAAATTGTGGTATGGATTCATGTCTGAGACAAGAAAAATTCAAAAAATTGGCAACACCCTCTACATTTCCATTCCTAAATCTTGGGCAAATCAATTGCAGCTAAAACATGGAGAAAAAGTTACGTTAGTTACCAAAGACGGTTCAATCTCTATTTATCCAAAAACTGAAGACACTAGACACAGAGAAATAACTCTAAGCCTCAACAGCAAAAACTCTGGACAATCCATTAAACGAGGGATCATTGCAGCTTATCTGGATGGTTTCGATACAATTGAACTTAAGACAGAAACATCATTCACTGAGGACCAGCAAGATGTTATCCGAGAAACCATCAATAGTCTGTTCGGTTTGGAAGTAATAGAAGTAACAGGGGACACAATGATGATCATGTGTTTGCTTAAACAAAAGATGCCAGTCAACAAGACGATAAATCGGATTCACAATGTGATCATGGCAATGTTCAACGAGACGATTTCCGCTCTAGAAAAACAAAATGTAGATCTGATTAAAGGTCTAACAAGAAGAACTCAGGACATCAAAAGGCTTTTCTTGGTCACTAATCGCCTTCTCAGAAGCATCATCCTGTTCCCACAGCCATCCCAGACAGAAGAAATAACTTTGATCGATTGTGTCGACTACCTGCAGATTCTCCACATAACCGCTGAAATAACTGAAAACCTAAAAAAAATCGCCGAAAATATTATTCCATTAATAGATCACCAATTACCAACATCTATAATGAAACCTCTAGTCGAAACAAGCACAGGCATTAAGGAACTGTATAACGGTTCTATTCAAGCACTTTTATCCAAAGATATTTCTCTTGCAAACAATATCTTGGATACATCCTTTAATCTCGCAAACCTGTGGAGCCTCTGCTTAAAAGCAAACGAGAAATCAGAAATCTCCAGTTTGGCATTAGCAAATATCCGTCTAGTCATCCACAGCTTAGAACAAATACAGCAACACACACACGAAATCGCTAATTGCTCAATTGACCGAGCCGAAGCTGCTGACGCAAGGTCGTCCACACCAGTTTTGTCGTAAAAGGCAAAGCACTCGATCTTCGGGAAGAAATTGGGGCATCTGAGACGTTAAAATTCTCGATTTTTACGTTACGCGTTTATGGTAATAATGTGCTTCTTTTGAACATGCTTGTATCCGCATTCACATTCAAAACCTATTATCTTGTTTCTGCGAACTATTTCCTGCCAACTCTCAGCTCTGCACTTCGTCTTTTGCTTATGAAATTTCCAGAGAGTTTCAGCCTCTTTCCGAGTCAACGGAACAGCACGTTTTGCTGACAACAAAAGCCATACAGTAACAAAACCCAAGCTCAACCATATAGCAGGTATTAATACTCCAGAACCGAGCAGAGCCTCCAAGATTTGCGCCATATCCCTCACACCACTATATGCCTATAGGCTAAAAAAATGTGAAAAAACGCTTTTAAGATATATGAATCTGAAATATAGTTGCGCTCGTACATGAACAACAAATTTTTAAATGCACCTTTTAAAAGAAAATATTTTTCAACTCATTTATATGAAACAGCGTGGAGAATGTTTTCAGCAAGACATGCTCACTATTCATATTAGGATACTAATAATACTTCATTGTTGAAAACAGTACTTTTTCTGGAAATGCAAAGGTAATAATGTTTGGTGCTCCGGCCGGGATTCGAACCCGGGTCGGCGGCTCGAGAGGCCGTCATACTTAACCGGACTATACTACCGGAGCCCTGAGTAATATTAGTCATTTCCTTTTCCTGTATATAGCCACTTCGTCCCGTTCGCTGTATGTGAAGTACTAAAATCCTTACAGAGTGACTTTTAAACACATTTTACCATTTTCTGTCCCCACCATAATATCTGGAGCTTCATTAAACAATTAATTTCTGTATGAAGAAAAAACTAACCTTGTAAAATTTAGAGGCTGATTTTCGCGTGAATATAGCCTTTCATGTATTCAAACTTTTAGTTTTTGGCTGCCATAATTATTTTGTGCTCTCACCGAAAAGAAGACCTGCTCTGCACGCATAAATCCCATACCTGCATCATCTCATAACGAGATACCCAAAATTTGTCCTTTCAAGGGTGGCGTGGCACAGGCTATGGTGAGAGCACCTCTCGTGTACAAATCAGGTCTGAAAAACTTGTTATTGGCTATCCGTTTACTACCTATTGCATGTTTTATCTCAGTTTTGAGTTTGGAATTAACTTCTGTGCTATAGATAGAAACTTTTGCATTTCCTCGTCTGTGAAAGGTTTCAGCTTTATAAAATCTGGATTTATAGTTGTTTTTCCGAGGCTGACATCAAACTTCTGCAAAACGTATTTTCTGCACCCCATTAAACTGTGGCATATCTGTTTTATGTCCTCTTTTTCATGGAGCATAGGAACAACAGTTGTCCTGAATTCATAATCCATTTTGGATCCCAACAAGATTTCAATGCTTTCCTTCACATTTTCCAGCAATTTTTCTGCTTTGACACCAATTGCCTTGGAGTATTTCTCCACAGTTAATGGTGCCTTTATGTCCATGGCTACGTAATCGATGAGACCATTCTTCATAAGTTCCTTCATCATAGTGGGGTTGGTCCCGTTCGTATCCACTTTAACTAGAAAACCCATCTTCTTTAATCGGGAGCATAGTTCTGGCAGGCTACTGTGAAGAGTTGGTTCCCCACCTGTGATGCACACTCCGTCGGTCCAGCCTCTCTGCTTCTTAAGTTGATTTTCTACATATTCAAATGGAATTGTTTCGAGCTTTTCAGGATTAAAAACAAGATTCAAGTTGTGACAGAAGGGACAACGGAAGTTACAGTTTGGGAGGAAAATAACAGAGGAAATTTTGCCGTCCCAATCCACGAAACTGACCTCGATGAATCCTTTTATATCCATTTTTCAAACACTTTCTAACTCTGAGTAAATGCGCTTAGCACCTTAAGTTCTTTTATCTCAAATAATGTGATTGAACCAGAAGCTCTATAACAAGGAAATCGTTATTAAATCGCAACACCAAACCCCAAAACATAAAGACAAAAATTCTTGAGGTGATTTGATGCAAGCAACAGCGGATACCAAAACCCATGCCATCGATGAACATAGCATTCTCAGAACAAGAATGAAGAAGATTAAACATAAAATAGCGGTTATCAGCGGTAAGGGAGGAGTCGGCAAAACCGTTACTGCAGTCAACTTAGCCATAGCTTTTGCCATGCAAGGCCACGAAAACCGCGTCGGTCTTTTGGACGCTGACCTTCATGGTCCCTGCGTTCCGAAGATGCTTGGCATGGAAGACAAAAAACTTAGGGTGGGACCGATAGGCGCTTTTCCAGCTGTGGGTCCTCTGGGCGTGAAGGTTGTTTCTATGGCGTTTGTGCTTGCAGGTAAGGAGGTTCCTGTAGTCTGGCGGGGGCCTTTGAAGATGAGGGCAATCGAACAGTTCTTGTCTGAGATAGCTTGGGGTGAGCTTGATTTTCTTCTTATAGATTTGCCTCCTGGAACTGGAGATGAACCCTTGAGTGTACTTAAGCTTCTTCCAGAGATGGATGGCGTTATTATAGTCACTATTCCCTCGGAGGTCTCCCAGAATGTTGTGGGAAAAGCCATTACATTCTCTAGACAACTGAATGTTCCGGTGATCGGGGTAGTTGAAAATATGAGTGGTTTCGTTTGCCCCGAGTGCGGTACCGAAACTCATATCTTCAAGACTGGCGGAGGCGAAAAAGTGTCTCAAGACTATTCTGTCCCATTTTTGGGAAGCATACCTCTTGATCCGAGAATCTGTGAAGCATCAGACCTCGGGCACCCATTCATTACGGAACATCCTGATTCGCCTGCATCTAAAGCCTTCATGGAGATAGTGGAAAAACTCAAGACGTACATCCAAGAAAAAAGAAAAAATGAAAAGCAGTCACCTAACGAGAGTAGTAAGAAGTAGCCTCCAAATGTTTGTGTACCTTAAAATTCGATAATGTCTCCGGTGTGAAGAGGACGGCAGCGGTCTCCGAATGTTTCAGCAATCTTTTTGATAGCTTTTTTGCCTGTGCAGTGGCACGGTCCAATGAATTTTGGGGCGAGTTTCTTGAGTTCGTCTACTGTCGCCTGAATTCTCTTGTCATCTGCAGTGTTGAGGTGGAAGCCTCCCAGAACCGCGTAGACCCTACTGTTTTCTGTTATTTTTTGGGCATGCTTGATAGTGTTGATTATCCCTGAATGGGCACATCCCGATACAACAACCAATCCCTTATCTTCAACATCTATGACTAGGGATTGATCATCAAGCATCTTGTCTTCTAAGAACTTTCCGTTGTGGACTGTCCAGAAGCCTCTAACTGTTTCGAAGGCTGTTATTCTCGGAACTTCTCCAGTTGTAGTAATTCCGTTAGCTATCTTTACGGGATCAGTAGCCAGAAGAGGTACGCCACTGACAGATTCAACTTCAGAGGTCCTGAAAGGTGTGCCGATAAATTTTAGATGCGGACTTATCTTGAGTTTTGGACCGAAAACCTTTGGATGTGCAATAACTGGAACACGTTTTTTCATTTGTTTCAGTGCTTCTATCAAGCCACCTGTGTGGTCGTAGTGCCCATGACTAAGCGCAATTGAGTCGACATTTTGCAGATTTATGCCCATTGTATCCACGTTGTGTAGGAGGGCGTCTGGGGATGGTCCTGTGTCCATCATAATAGTCACTTCGTTGTCGTCAATTTTGGCTTTTATGAAGACGGCAAGACCATGTTTGGCTTTGAGTTGAGGTTTAGCCGTGCTGTTAGAGTCTTCAATCAGAACTGTTAGCTGGACATTCTTGACAACCATTTTGATGCGCCAATTTATCTTTTATTTTTAATGAACTACACAAATATAATGGTTCTCAACTTCGTTACTGGAATAGTCTTGGGAGGCTAGAGAGATAGTTTGGAGTGTACAGGCATTTACGGAGTAATTATGGTTGACCTAAGCTGTTTTACACCCTTTCTTGTTGCCAGCTCGTGAGCCAGTTCTCTTATGTCTTCGGCGTCGCCCTTAACCGCAACAGCCTCAAGACACTCTTTATCGCTTAAGTGAACGTGAAGGGAGGAACAGATTACTTCGCGGTGGTGATGCTGAGCTTCAATAAGATCATCTTCTAACCCTTTGACATCATGGTCATAAACCATCACCAGAACACCTGCCTTTTTTCCCTTCTGCTTGCGAAGTAACCTTTGCTCTGTGATGAAAGACGTAACTGCATCCTGAATAGCCTTCGATCGGCTATCATAACCCATTTCCTCAATGGTTTCATCCAGCTCCCTCAGCAACTCTGGTGGAAAAGTGACACCAACACGAACAATCTTAGTCATGTTTGATTCCCAGCTAAACCGTTAGCGCACTAGTCATAAAACCTTTATCTC
>Ga0209427_10001030_pt1 | contig 31450 bp, 25 predicted proteins | sample DeeMarSWOR136_30_FD_187465 | JGI IMG/M metagenome (GOLD analysis project Ga0209427, IMG submission 187465) | Marine sediment microbial communities from White Oak River estuary, North Carolina - WOR-1-36_30 (SPAdes) (version 2) | ecosystem: Environmental > Aquatic > Marine > Intertidal zone >...
GCCAGCCTGCATTTCATAGATACCCACAACAAATGGCATCAGACCATAACCGAGACCATTTTCTCCCCTTCCAGCTTTGATTAGTCCGCGTTTTGCCATTGATTTGAGCATCCCGCTCCAAAAGTCTGTCGGCTCTTTTTTCTCCTATGATACCAGCTTCAATGAATCAGGTTTTCAATATCCAGATAAGAGCAGGAACACGCTGGTTCGACACGCACTGGCCCTCTCCTTTCCCTTCTATTTTCCCGCAAACGAGCGGATTGAGATTGTTCCCTCCCTTCAGCGAGAGATATCCGCGGACTATAAGAACGTGGAAGCAAACCTGAAAGAATGGGATATTCTTCTGAATACGGGAAAATATATTTTTATGCCTCCCTTTTACTATATAAATCCTATAAAGGGGCTGGGAAGGATCAAGGACTATGATGCGGTGGATGAATACAAGGATTCTGGGAATATTGAAGGAAATACCTCAGCAACCCTGAAAAACGAATACATGTTTGACACCTACTTCCAGTATGACGAGTGGTTCGTACCCTCTTCTCTCGGATTCGGGTTTTCCGGAGAGACGAAACGGGAAGGTGAATCCTATACACAGAAACGCGGATTTTCTGCATCTTACGATAAAACGCTCTATTTGGATCAGAGCTCGAAATTCTTCGACAAGAGTCTCACCCTCTCCCTTGACTACAGCAATGAAAAAAATTACGCAACGAAGATACTCTCCCAGACCTACACCACTCAGACTAATCTGAATCTCCTGAAAGAGGAATGGAAGGGATGGAAACTGCAGTATTCACTGAGCTACAGCAGGGAACGGCAGAAAATCGATGAGGAGCAGTTCTATCTGGTCCCTGGAAGCCCTGAAAAGGAAGTTCTTGTACCTGAGAAACCCCCAAAGGATACAATAGACAGCAAGATCGTGTGCGAGTACTTCTGGGAATATTACTTCAAACGTGATCCGTTCTTCGCAAAGATCGAATCTGACCTACTACCGAAGACCGGGCTTCAGAACACCGAACGGCTTACCCTTGAAAACATCTACACCTTTACCGACAGGCAAAAGGCCGCAAGCTTCAGTAACATACCTGTGCGTCTCACCCTCGAGCATGAGTCCTCCTACCGAATGACTGAAAACATTGAATTCGGGGGGTACCTGAAAACAGTAATAGGAGTTGAGGAGAAAGTGCTCCCTCCTTCGATCAGCGGTAATGTTCTGTCTTCCATGGGATTTGAGATCGGCATGTATGCCCGGATCATATTCTGAGTCCAGGGGTAATCCTTTCCCCTCCTCCTGTATTTTTATATTGCTATTCCACAAAAAGTATTGAGCATTTGACCAGGTTCGTAACATTCGGTATTTTTTTTATTAAAATTGGCCGATTAAAATTGACCGATCGAAATTGGCCGGGTGTATTTCACGTGAAAGTGGAGTATACCCGAAAATATTATTGCGAAAGATTCGAAAATGGCCCATAAGTTCAATCCCCACGAGTACTGGAAGCTTGAGAGTCCGGAGCGTAAAAAGGTCCTGCCTCCGAGCCAGACGCTCCTGACCCTCGGTTTGAAGCAAGGAGATAGGATTGCAGACATCGGGTGCGGAATCGGCTATTTTACTATTCCTGCTCTTGAGATCGTGGGCCCCCATGGGAGGGTGTATGCCCTTGACACTTCAGAACTCCTGCTCCAGGAGCTGAAGAGGAGACTGACAGATGAACAGCTCAAGAGGGTACAATTGATAAAGACCGAGGAGTACCACCTGGGAGTACCTCCGGAGAGTGTGACCTTTGCATTCATGAGTGCGGTGCTCCACGAAATAGACAATAGATCCCGCTTTCTCAGAGAAGTACGGAAAATCATGACTCCCAAAGGACGTCTTGCGATCGTTGAATGGGAAAAAAAAGTGGGTAAACTGGGTCCTCCCTACGTACACCGGCTCGGAAAAGAGGAGGTGGAAGGTCTTCTTACAGAGCTGAAATATCGTGTGGTTCAAAGAATCGATATACAGGGAGAGCTGTATGCTTTTGTGGCAATGAAAAGTGTTTCATAGGAAAATCCCCCTCCTGATACATATTAATACAACAATAGTAATTATATGCATTGAAAATCACACACTGCTGGTGTATACTGTAATAAATAGAGGATAAAGGGGGAGTGGTATGCTTAAAAAGCTTGCGGTGATTCTTATAGTTCTTGTTGTATGCGCTCCATCGCTTTACGCGCAAACCTCTGAGGAATCTGAGGATATACCTCAGGAGACGGCAGAGAAGCCGAAGCTCGGGTTTACCATGAACTTTCTCATCGGCCTTTCCAGCTACGAGAATATCTACGGAGAACAGGTCTCATTCCAGAAGTTCAGTTTCTTTCCGGAGTTCTCCTACGGGAAGTGGGGTCTGGGGCTTGATTTCACCTTTGAGTTTGATGGTAATTGGGAGTTGAGGGATCTGGATGACAACGGGAAAGCAGACACCTGGACAGAAGACTACCATCAAAAAATTTACTATATACGCTACGGCTACAAGGGGGACCCTGTTTACGGCAGAATCGGAGCCTTTTCCAGCTATACCCTGGGACACGGACTCATTATGGAGGGGTACAGCAACACCCTGTTTTACCCGCAGGTGGTACAGCTCGGCCTGAACCTGGACATAGACGGGAGTGCCTTCAACTTCCCCTATGTGGGGTTGGAATCGGTTGTGGATGACGTGCTCGACTGGGATATCATGGGAATGAGGGTGTACATACGGCCGCTCACCGGTCTCCACAGTCCGATCCTCAGCAAGCTCGAGGTGGGAGCCACGGTGGTGACGGACAACGATCCCCAGGAGATACCCACGGATGCTCCGGACGACAACCCTGCGAGTGAGAGCGTTACAGAGTTAGGGTTTGATGTCGAACTACCGCTCCTTGAGCGACAGGACATGAGCCTCATTGCCTACGCAGACTGGGCGAAAATCTCGGGAAAGGGAAGCGGGTCCTTCATCGGGAGCACCTACACCTACGGGTGGTTCAAGGCGCTTGCCCAGCTCAGGTTTTTCGGAAAGCAGTTTGTTCCAAACTATTTTGATGCCTATTATGAGCGTGACAGGGCCACGAAGTACGCAAGCCTGGATGCCTACAATGAGTTTTACGTCGGGTATCTCATTGGGACCGAGATCGGCATTTTCAATATTCTCAACTTTTACTTCTCCTGGTCCGACGGATTCAACGATCCCGAGGGTCCGAGGGTTCAGACCGGCATCGGTACAGCCGAGAACGCGATCAGGATGATCGACGCTTCTCTTATGTATGACAAGAAAGACATCGACAGCTTGGAGGATTTCTTCTCCGAAGAGGACAGCCTGCTGCAGCTCGAGATCGTGTACAAGGTAACGAGAGGCGCGGCCATCGCGTTTATCTACCAGCGAACCTATTCGGCCTACAGCGGTGATGTGACTGGCCGCACGCTTGTAGAGACCAGATTTTCATTCTAGAAAGGAGAACGCCATGAAACATGGAGCCATATATATTCTCACACTGCTTTTTATCCTCTTTGCAGGGTTTCTCTACGCCCAGGAGGATATGCAGGAAGAACCTGCATACATTTCCTTCCTTTCGGGGAATGTGGATGTTGATCTCACGCCCGATAATAACGTGGAGGATTTCCAGGTTGCGGAGCTCGACATGGAGCTGCGCACCGGTGCACTCGTTCGAACCGGGAGAAAAGCTCTCTGCGAGATTACCATGCCTGACGGGAGCACCGTCAAGATATCGAGCGGCTCGGTGTTTCAGATCACCAGGAGCCAGATCAGCAAAAACACGGGGAAAAAATCCCATAAGTTCAGCCTCCTGTTCGGAAGGGTGAGGGCAAAGGTACAGAAGTTCACCACCACCGATTCTGAGTTCGAGATCGTTTCAGGAACCGCCCTGGCAGGAGTACGGGGAACCGATTACGGTGTGGTCTACGACGGGATAAAATCAAGTGTCCTTGTATTCGACGGACTGGTGAACCTGGGGAGTGTGACGCAGGCTTTTGAGCCGGTACTCCTCGGCGCCGGGCAGATGAGCTTCGTTCCCAAGGGAGGGATACCAGAGCCCGTGATTGATATACCACCGGATATAATCGAGGACTGGCAGTCTGAAGCGAGCAAGTTTACCACCGAAGCGGTTGAGAAAGTGGAGGAAGCCGTAGAGGAGGTAGAAAAAGAGGAGGTTACAGAAAAGGCGAAGGGGGGACTCAAGGAGTTTCTGCGCTTGAATGCCTATGTGGGAAGCATCACTATCGGCGATCAAGTGTACGAGCGCTGGGTATTTACCCCGGAAGTGCGCTTTGGAAAGCTGAGCGCCGGGCTCTATCTTCCTGCAATTTTTGCCCCGGATGATGGCCTCTTCGGAGACTGGCAGAACCACGATGAGTGGGACTTCGAGGACTTCGGCGACGGAATCCACGACTTCATTATCAAGTTCTACTATGTGCAGTGGGCCCAGATGGGAGATCCGCTCTATATCAAGGTAGGGAGCATCGACGACTTCTTTCTCGGGCACGGGTTCATCGTGGACAACTACTCCAACATGCTTTACTTCCCGGAGGAGATCACCGTGGGGCTGCAGCTCAACGTCGATGGGGACAAGGGCGGAATCGAGACCATGGTCGCAGATTTCTCCCAGCTCCAGCTCTTCGGCGGAAGGCTGTACTTCCGGCCGCTCGGGCGCGGCTTCCCCTTTGCTATAGGTGCAACCGGTGTGTACGACCGGCCAAAGCCGGATAACGTGATCTGGGGAGCCTATGCAGTCAGTGAAAGAGAGCTTCCGCACCTGCTCTTCTTCGGTGCTGATATGGAACTTCCGGTGCTAAGCATGGATATTCTGAGCATAAAGCTCTACGCCGATTTGGCAAAGATCGCATATATTTATCAGGACGTACCCGTGTCAATCACCTCTTATGTAGACCCGGGATCCTTCAATTTCGTGAAGGGTCTTGGCACTGCGATAGGAGTTTCAGGAGGAGTGGCCAAGTTCCTCAAGTACAGGGCGGAGTACAGATATATTCTAAACTACTATGAACCCGGCCTTATCAATTATCTGTGGGAAAATAGGAGGCTCACCTATTTTCAAGAGCTACAGGATTTGATCATCCAGCAGGAGAACGCCTCTTATGAAGACACGAACACTGCGGGTATTCTCCTGAAGGGGAGTGCGTCTATTTTAAAGAAGCTGGAAATTGGTCTCGGATATGAAAGCTACAAGCGGGTTGCAAGCGCAACCGCCGAACCAGAGCCGGTGAAGAAGGGTGAGTTATTCGTGAACGTGAATGAGGGCCTGATTCCGAAGGTGTACGGCTCATTCTCTTACAGACGGACGGACAACCTTGACACAGTCTTCGAGGATCCCTTTGACGAGAATACCGTGCTCGATGCCAATGTTGTGTACAGGCTTGCACCTATTGTCTCGCTCTCCTTCAGCTACAACGGGACCTTCAGGTTAGATGATGAAACCGGAACCTACGAACGCATCGACTCGTTCGGAGTCACCACCATCTTCACCTTTTTCTGATAGTAATAGCCATTGAAAAAAAAGACGGGACATACTCCCGTCTTTTTTTTAACCATTATAAATACAATACCACTGTCCTCTTTTCACCCTGATAAAATCCCGTGTCACGTGCATTTACCTATCGGTAGGCTCGTGCAGCGTTATAATAGCACAAAGTTGACAGCAATTCTGATATTTTCATATTATTTGTTCTCCGATTCCCTTATTTTTACATCGAATGCCAAAAAGCAGGAAATAGATATGAAAAAATACTATATTTTATAAGTAACAGGGGATGGTATGGAAGACCTGGAGTTCAAAGAGAAAGATCTCGAGATTGAAACACTGGGAGATGCGAAGATAGATTCGCCCCTGCAACTCTCAACAGTATACGGAGACAGCATCGCAAACTTTGTGAATGACTCTGATACGGTACTCTTCTACCACGATAAAGAGGTGATCCTGAGGAGATTAAAGGAGGGCAGACCGCTCCTCGCCTTTGAAAAAGGGGGGCCGAGACAGAAGATCTTCTTTGATCCTTCGATAACAAAGGCTGGCATCGTGACCTGCGGCGGGCTGTGTCCCGGGATCAATAACGTGATCCGGTCAATTGTGATGACCCTTTTCTACCGCTACAACGTGAAGACCATCTTCGGTTTTAAATATGGCTGCCAGGGATTTATTCCCACCTACGGTCACGAGCCTGTCTCATTGACCCCAGATTTTGTCAGGGACATTCTGGAAAAGGGTGGGAGCGTACTTGCTTCCTCCCGTGGAGTACAGGATATCGGAGAAATTGTCGACTGTCTTGAAAGGATGAATGTCTCGATCCTGTTCATGATAGGAGGCGACGGGACCCTGCGTTGCGCACAGGCTATTTTTGAGGAGATAAAACGGAGGAAGCTGAAGATCTCTGTGATAGGGGTCCCAAAAACCATCGATAACGACATCTGTTTCGTAGAGAAGACTTTCGGGCTTGAGACGGCATTCTCCATTGCCGCTCAAGCAATAAGCAGCGCCTATGTGGAGGCAAGCGGTGCACCCTACGGCATCGGGCTTGTGAAGGTCATGGGGCGACTTTCTGGATTCATTGCAGCGAATGCGGCCCTTGCGCTCAATGTAGTAAACTTCGTGCTCATTCCAGAGGTTCCCTTTGATCTGGATGGACCAAAGGGCTTCCTCGCAGTTCTGGAAAAACGGCTCAGATTACGGAAGTATGCCGTGATAGTCGTTGCTGAGGGAGCGGGGCAGACCTTCTGCACCGAAGGAAGGGATGAGAAGGACGAATCAGGGAATCTGAGACTTGGAGACATAGGAATATTTTTAAAGGATCAAATTAAAAGATATTTTATGGAGAAAACCGACCTCTATGTGAATATTAAATACATCGATCCCAGTTACCTCGTGCGGTCCGTTCCCGCAAACGCCCACGATGCGATCTATTGCATGCAGCTTGCCCAGAATTCGGTGCATGCCGGAATGGCGGGGAAAACAGGTATGATCGTCGGGCTGTGGAACAGCAATTTTACACATGTACCGATCAAGCTCGCGGTCTCTCGACGGAAACAGCTCTCGCCAGAGGACCCTTTATGGCTTTCTGTTCTCGAGTCCACCGGGCAACCTATTCGAATGGTGAACAATTGAGCGATGAAAAAGAAAATAGAACTCCTTGCAGGTGTTGATCTTTTTTCCACACTGAAGGATCATGAGCTTGAAATTGTAGCGCACTACAGCAGGTATTACACGTACAAACATGGAGAGGTGATCTTTACTCCCGGACCCCACGCAGAGGAACTGTTTATCATAAAGAAGGGTGAGGTACTGATCACAAAACAGGGGGACAGGGAGAAGGAGAGGGAATTAGCTCGATTCATCGCGGGAGAGTGCTTCGGAGAGATGGACCTCCTCGACAGCGCACCAAGGAGTGCCCTGGCGAGTGCAGCCAGGAATTGCACGTTACTTTTATTTCCCATGAAGGGCGTTGTCTTCAGGGATATTCTCGAGGAGCATCCGGAAATCTTCGCTCGTATTCTCTACAAGCTCATCGCAAGAATCGCAAGCAGGATTCGCACCGCCAATGCGCTCATATCAGAAAAAGTTCCCTGGGTGCACAATCTGCGCAGACAGCTTATGAGGGACAAACTCACCGGACTCTTCAATCGTACCTTCCTCGAGGAGGATTTTCCCGCGATGCTCCAGGATGGGGGCAGGAACCTGAGTGTGCTCATGATCAAACCGGACAGGTTCAAGCAGATCAATGACACCTTCGGGCACGAAACGGGAGACAGGGTGTTACAGTTCATGGCGGATACCTTTGTGTCCATGTTGAGAAAGGATGACATAGCCGTGCGGGTAAAGGGAGATGAGTTTGCCCTACTTCTCCCGAATATCGTTGCGGATGGTGCACGAAGAGTGGCAGAGGAGATACGGTTGAAAATGAATGAGCTCGATCTGCGTCAGGCAATCAATAGCGAATGGATTTCCTTTCCAGTGAGCATTGGTGTCGCAAGCTATCCGGCCCATGCGAAGGATTCGGCCGCTCTCACGGACCTTGCCGCTGAACTGATGCACAGAGCGAAAAATAGCGGGGGAAATGCGGTACACTTCCCTTCACAGTGAAGGTTTCACAGGATGAGTTCACAGTATGGATGACACTCTCGAATTCTTACATCATGTGGATATTTTTTCTCTTCTGTCACAAGAAGAGCTCAATAAAGTGCTCCCTCTGTTAGAGGTGATACAGTTCGAAGCAGGGGAGACCATCTTCAGAGAAGGGGAGGAGGGGAGCACCCTTTACATTACGCTCTCGGGAAAAATTTCCATCTTGATCAGACTTGTGGATGGCAGAGAGAGGGAGATTGCGGAATTCTGTTCGGGGGATTTTTTCGGGGAAATGTCTATCTGTGAAAATGCACCCCGTTCTGCCACGTGCAGTACGAAGGAAAGAAGTTTGCTCTATTGTCTGCACAAGAGAGATTTTATGAAACTGATCGAGGAACATCCCTATATTGCTATCAAGATCATGTACAGGATGCTGAGTAGCACGAGCCAGCGCTTGAGGGATACGGGTGAGTTTGTATCGGATATGGTGGTATGGGGTTTAAAGGCGCGAAAACGGGCAATAACCGACGAAATGACCGGTGTATACAACAGACGGTTTATCGATGATACGTTGGAGAACTACTTCGCCTCTTCGAAAGAGAGGGGGATGCCGTTTTCGCTGATTATGGTCGATCTGGACTACTTCCGTCAGATCAACGAGAGCTACAGCATGAAAGTTGGAGATCAGGTGCTTTCTGCAGTCGTTGGAGTATTTAAAAAACACGTGCGGGAAAAGGATATTATCGCCCGGTATGGAGGAGATGAGTTCACCATTGTGCTGCCTGACACCGATGGGAAAGAAGCGGTAAAGATCGCCGAAAATATCTGCGTTGAGGTAGCGGAGCTTGACATTCTCAAATCCATGAAGGGACCCATACGATGTATCACGACGAGTCAGGGAGTCGCTGTTTTCCCACAGAGCGGTCAAACCCTGAAAGATCTTTTGGAAACGTCAGACAAGGCGCTCTACAGGGCCAAGAAGGAGGGTAGGAACAGGGTTATAGTTGCAGACTAAATTTTATGGAATAGAAAAAGGAATGGACAAAAAGGCAATTCCAAGCATACATGAAAAGAATGAAATCATTTACCGCATCATAGATGTCATGATTCGGCGTGAGCACTTTCTCATTCTCGGGCACCAGAGTCCTGATGAGGACTGCATATCCTCCATGGTTGCCTTCGGACTCCTGCTGAGCAAGCTGAACAAAGATGTACGATTGTGTACTGCTGAAAATCTCAATACCCATTTTCAGTATTTGGTCAGTATTTGCCGGTACAATTCCATTCTCGTTGACCAGCCCTGTAGAAGAGAGGGGCTGAAAGTAGATACTGTCGTGATATGCGATACGCCCAAGAGATCTATGATCGAGGGAAGTCCGGAAATCATGGCGATCCTTGATAATTCTGATATTCTGAAAATCGAGATCGATCATCATATCGGCGGGGACAGCGAGTATATCGGCGATAAAGGATACTGTCTCGTGACGGAAGCGTCCTCGTCGAGTGAGTTGATCGGCCATCTCGCGTTCAAATTGAACAACAGAAGTGACCTGTTGAGACAGTATCAGATTTCAAACCTCTTTACCCGGAATGTAGTCCTCGCCATTTTGACAGGAATAATTGGTGATTCACAGATGGGGCAATTATTGAAATCCAGGAGGGAGAAACGTTACTACTCAATATTCAGTAATTTGTTCAACAATCTTCTCGCAAAGGAAACGATAAAAGAGACGAACTTTTCAAACATGGACGAAATATTCGTTGAGCTGCAGAAGAATAGCAGCAGCGAGCAGGAATGTTTCAGCTATTTCATGGAGAGGAAGCACTTTTCCCCTTCCGTGGGGTATGTTATACTCAACCCTGAAGATATGCGGCATCTCCGGAGTATGTGCGACAATGAGATGATCGTCTCCGTTTCAAGGGCGGTAGCGAATGTCCTCGCAGATGAGAGTAAAAAGTTCAGCCTGGTGGTCTATTATGATGATCCTGATGTCTCGGAACTTATCCAGTTCAGAATGAGGAGGAGCCGTGTCTACAATGGGTTCGATCTGCGACGGGTACTGGAACTCTTCAACATCGAGAATGGTGGGGGACATGAGGGCGCAATAGGGTTCAGGATTCAGAAAATGGAAAGAACGGATCTGGATCGCTACGTTAAAAAGCTCCTGAGCGGCATTGAAGTTGCGGTTGGACGATAGTGAGGAGTATTATGATATGCGTGTGAGCGGATGGCTCGTACATCTCACCACTCGGGCACTGGCAGAATCGATGGACATTCGTACAATGACCCACCTGGTGAGAAAAATGCTTCCCAATTACGATATTTACAAGCGAACGGGATTTCCATCGAACATAGCGATTCCCAATAAAAATGCTGCACAACAGATCGTATCGGACCTGAAACAGAGCGCATTGCTGCTCCCTTTCATCAATCTGCTCATCGAGATCGGTGATACGGGTTTCATGGGACGCAGATACAAGGTTCCCCATCTTCGGGAGATCGTTGCAGAAATCTCAAAGGCTGGATTTGTGTATGATAGTGAGTTCAAGTTGTTCGTGGAAGATCCCTTTGTGAGGAAAACGAGTAACTGGGGGGTGCTGCGTGAGAGCGAGGAGTACATATTCACGCTTCTCCGTCTCGACATCGTTGGGAACTCTGATCTCGTTCGGAAACACTCTCAGGAGCTGGTACAATCCACCTATACGGATCTTCGAATCATTGTGCAGTCGGCGGTTGAGAAGAGAAACGGGCGTCTGTGGAACTGGGAAGGGGATGGAGGGCTTGGAGCCTTTTACTTTTCCCAGAAAAATAATGCCGCTGCCCTCAGTGCCATCGAAATCACTCACGAACTTTTCATATACAACCATCTCTTCTGCAAGCTCGAAGTGCCGGTGAGGGTCCGGATCGCTGTACACAGCGGACATTGTCAGTTCCGACATAAATTTGAAGAGTTCAACAATGATACCCTGAAACAGACCATTGAGATGGAATCAAAATACACCCCGCCGGATACTGTTACATTCAGCAGCAATGTGTATACCATGCTTGACTCACATATTGCGGAACAGCTCACACCCCTGAAGACCGGCCAACAATTAATGCTGTATTCTTACGCGCTGAGGTGGGAAGAGGGGCAGTCCTGATGAACATTGCTGTATTCTCCGACTCGAAACAAATAGCATCCAGTTTTACACATCTACAAGAGAAAAAAGGATTTACCCTGAGTGTATACCCCTGCGATACATTGAAGAGTCGGATAAAGGAGCTTGAGAAAAGTGTTTTTATCTACGTCGACCTCTCCTTATATGAGGAGGGAGAGAGAGTGCGAACCTTGCGATATCTAGCGGGGCGAAAGGGATTGCACTACGGCATAGTGGATCCGAAGGGTGCAATAAAAGATGTGGCACTGCTCTTCTTCTCCGGTGCATCGGATTATATCGGAAAGGAGCTGCTCCGAGAGGGCATGTCAACCGCACGGATGAAGAAGGCTCTTCTCACCGTGCAGAAACAGCTTGCCGAAACAAAAGACCGAGCACTTACTCCGGTTTCCTCCGCTCTCATCCCTTCCGGAAAAAGCTGGAAAGAGATCAAGTCCGGAAAGGAATACACATTCAGCCTTATGTTCATCGAGCTTGATCATCACGGAGAGTTTCGGAAGAATCTCGGTGAGGATCTGATAAACGCGGTTACGTCTTCATTTAAAAAGCTGGTAGAGAAACGTATGGTTATGGATGGAGGGAGGATCTGGATATGGAACGATTTTGGTGGGTTGATCCTGTTTCCCTTCGATGGAGTGGAGTGTGCGGCTGTGCTCAGCTGCTTCAGATTAATGCTCAACAGGAAGCTCATCCATGCCGAGGAGCTCCCCTGCAGAGTGCCCTTCTCCTTCCGGATCGTGCTTCATATCGGGAACACAGTCTACCGGCAGAAGGGGAAAACCGGTACTTTGGTTTCTGACTCAATAAACTCTATCTATCATCTGGGAAAGAAGTTTGCGAGACCAGGTAACTTCTACATAACAAAAGAGGTTTTCCGCTATATCCCTGAAAAACTGAAACCTTATTTTCTATCTGCAGGTGAATACGAGGGCTTTGCTGTTCTACGAATGAAGCTTCCGCTTTAATTCGCTTCTTTTCCATCGTTTAAAGTGTTATAAATGTTTGAGAAAATAGAGAGAGAAAATAGACTTTCAAACGGGATAGACCTTCACTTTCAGAGACGCTCCTCTTTGCGGGGTTTTCTTATCTATTAAAATTACCCATTGTCCTCAACTCTGATTAAAGCTATGGTAGACGAATGGATTGTATTGTACCGGGGTGAAAAAATGGAAATACACAAGGATGACGATCAATACAACAGGCTGAAGCTGGAAAAGAGCCCGTATCTCATCCAGCATGCGAGAAATCCGGTCGGCTGGTACCCCTGGAGTGATGAAGCCTTTCTTACGGCCCAGAGAAAAAACATACCCATTTTTCTTTCAATCGGGTATTCCACATGCCACTGGTGTCACGTCATGGCCCACGAGTGTTTCGAAGACGAAGAAATCGCGGATGATATGAACAGGGCCTTTATTTCTATAAAGGTGGACAGGGAGGAAAGACCCGATATCGACAGCACCTATATGACGGTCTGCCAGATGATGACCGGCAGCGGCGGCTGGCCCCTGAGTATCATCATGACACCTGAGAAGAAACCCTTTTTTGCGGCTACCTACATTCCAAAGGAGAGCAGTTTCGGGAGAATCGGGATGCGCGAGCTCATACCGATGATCGAGAGACTATGGAGAGAAGAGCCGGGGAGAATCGAAAGAATTACCGAGGAGGTAGAAAAAGCCCTACAGAAGTATTCCCTCACACACAAAGGGGAAGCGAATGTCGATGAGGACCTCCTGGAAAAGGCATTCAAAGTTCTTTCATCAAGCTTTGATGAAGAAAAGGGAGGCTTCTCCGGGGCACCGAAATTTCCGACTCCATCGCACCTTCTCTTTCTTATGCGTTACTGGAAAAGAAAAGGAGAGGTGAGAGCCCTCGAAATGGTTGAGAAAACCCTTTCCTCCATGAGACACGGGGGAATTTATGATCAGCTCGGATTTGGATTTCACCGGTATTCGACAGATGCCGAATGGCTCGTACCCCATTTTGAGAAGATGCTCTATGACCAGGCTTTCCTCATGCTGGCTTACAGCGAGGCGTATCAGATAACCGCTCGAGAGGAGTACCGAAGGACTGCTCTGGAAATTCTGCGATACGTTGAGCGGAGCCTCACTGCTCCGGAGGGTGGCTTCTTCAGTGCAGAAGATGCGGACAGTGAGGGTGAGGAGGGAAGGTTCTACCTCTGGACTCACAGTGAGATAGAAACGGTGTTAGACCAGGAGGAAATAGCGATCTGTCAAAAAATCTTTGGTATAGAGCCTGACGGTAACTTTGTGGATGAAGTGCACCGTATGAAAAACGGGAGAAATATCCTTTACCTTCGCATCCCGTTCGACGAATACGCTCGCTCGATGCGGCGCACCGAAGGAGAGGTCAGTAAAACACTCGATCGTATCCTTACAAAGCTTTACTCCGCCCGTGATGAGCGGATTCATCCGCATCTCGATGACAAGGTCCTTACAGACTGGAACGGGCTCATGGTCGCCGCGCTCGCCCGGGCTGCTCAGATATTTGGAGAGAGTGCCTTCCTCTCTGCAGCCGAGAGAGCCTGTGCTTTCCTTCTCCAAAAAATGCGGGGAAAGGGAGGAGAGCTCCTCCACAGATACAGGGAGGGTGAGTCCGCAATTACCGGTTTCCTTTCAGATTATACCTTTCTTATCTGGGGGCTTCTTGAACTCTATGAGGCCACCTTTGATGAGCAATATTTAGAAACCGCGTTTCAACTCAATGAGCATCTTTTTAACCATTTCTGGGATAAAGAGAATGGCGGGTACTTCATGACTTCCCATGATGGAGAGAAGGTGCTTATCAGGACCAAGGAGCTTTACGATGGTGCACTCCCATCCGGCAACTCCGTGGCGCTACTCAATCTCCTCAGGATGCACTTCCTGACCGGAAGACAGGAGCTGAGAGAAAGGGCTGATGAGCTCATCGAAGCATTCGCTTCACAGGTTGCACGGGACCCTGCAGCCTATACCTCTTTTCTCTGTTCCGTGGATTTCAATATAGGACCCGGTGCACAGATCGTGATCGTCGGTGAGCGCGGAAGGGAAGACTCAGAGGAGATGCTCCGAGCACTTCGGAGGAGTTACCTTCCGAATAAGGTTTTGATATTTAAGTCTATCCACGGGGATCAGGTTCTGCTGCAGCGCATCATACCGTTCATCAAAGAGCACAAGCCTGTAGACGGGAAGGCGACCTGTTACATCTGCAGCAACTTCTCCTGCGCTCAACCCACAACAAATTCCATTCGAATGCTTGAAACACTGAAGGAAATTGGTATCTGAACCACAGAGACAGAAGTATTTCGATCTCAATATTTTTATATGCCGGCTGATCAGTACTCGTTCACATTCAGTTAAAAACCAGCCAGTATATAAGGAGCTACCTGTATACACCTATGCGAAAGAACCGGCGGTTCTAAAGAACAGGAAGTTCTAAAGAACAGGAGGTTCTAAAGAACCGGCAGATACTGATCGACTTCGTACTGGCTCACATGGACCCTGTAGTTGTCCCACTCAATCTTTTTATTGTCGATAAATTTATCGAAGATGTGATTGCCCAAAGCCTCCCGAACAAGCCCGCTCTTTTCCGTCTCCGCGATCGCCTCTCCAAGGCTTCCTGGAAGCGACAGTATTCCTCGCCTCGATCTTTCCTCATTGCCCATGTGGAAAATATCCTCCTCAATGGGATCTGGTAGCTCGTAGTTCTCCTTGATACCCTTCAAGCCTGCGGCGAGCATTACTGCAAAGGCGAGGTATGGATTGCAAGCAGGATCGGGACAACGGAATTCGGCCCGCGTCGCTTTCGCCTTTCCGGGTTTGTACATGGGAACCCGCACCAGTGCGGAGCGGTTTCGGCGGGCCCAGGATACGTATACAGGGGCCTCGTAGCCTGGAACGAGTCGTTTATAGGAGTTCACCCACTGGGCAACCACAATGCAGATCTCACGGGCGTGCGTTAGGAGTCCGGCAATGAATGATTTGGCCACAGTGGAAAGGTGATACTTATCCTTTGGATCGAAGAAGGCATTTTCGTCCCCTTTGAAGAGGGATTGATGGGTGTGCATTCCGCTTCCGTTTTCTGCGAAGAGCGGTTTGGGCATGAAGGTGGCGTACACACCGTGCTTGAGAGCGATCTCCTTGACCACGAGACGGTAGGTCATGGCCGCATCTGCCATATTGAGCGCCTCCTGGTATCTCAGATCGATCTCGTGCTGGCTCCGTGCCACCTCGTGATGACTGAACTCCACCTGGATCCCCATTTTTTCAAGGGCAATGACCGATTCGTTCCTCAGCGGACTTGCAACATCCGAGGGAGTCAAATCGAAATACCCTCCGGAATCCAGAGTGACCGGGTTCCCGCACGGATTTTTAAAATAAAAGTACTCGAGCTCGGGCCCCACGTAATAGTTGAAGCCCATGTCCTGTGCCTTTTTCAGATTCTGTTTCAAAGCCCAGCGTGGGTCTCCCACATAGGGACTTCCATCTGGTTCGAGGATATCGCAGAACATCCGTGCGATATTAGGATCTCCTTCGTTCTGAAAAGGGAGATAGGAGAAGGTGGCGGGATCCGGCATCGCAATCATGTCAGACTCTTCGATTCGCGCATACCCTTCAATGGAAGAACCGTCAAAGCCCATTCCCTCAGACAGGGCCCCTTCGAGCTCTGCTGGAGTGATTTCAAAACTTTTCAGAAATCCCAGTACATCGGTAAACCACAGGCGGATGAAGCGAATGTCCTTCTCTTTCACCGTCTTCAGCACAAACTCATTATCTTTCTTCATTATCTATATTTCCTCCTGAATAAATTATAAGTTGGCCTCACTGTTTAAGGTAGCATTCAAAGATTATGAAAACACGGTATTTAATCTCGAAATAGCTCATTTTTACAACTGGCCCCCACGGGTCTATAATGAGCAATTCTGTATGATGTTCTATTCATCTTATGAAAAAGCCCATTTTATAGGGTCCTATGATCGAGAAGAGGTCAATGAAGTGAGAAGAGGTTTCGATCAGAGTGAAAACAAAAGCACGCCCATTACAGATATAAATGCAATAAAGATGCCAATTACTTGTAAAGGAGATGTAAAATATTGTAGATGAATGGATTAGTAGAAAAAACCTATTTTATTAATGACCATTTTAGCGAAAATATCCTACATAAATGTAGGATAAATTGATATAATCCTACATTTATGTACGAAATCGTTTGATGTTTATTCCGTATTTCTTTACCCGCAGACCCATGATCCTTTCTGTAAGTCCCAAGGCCCTCGATGCTTTTGCCATATTGCCCCTTGATGATTTCAGAGCATCCTGAATCAACTCTCGTTCCACACTCTCGAGCGCTGCATTGAGAGTTCCTCTGGGTATAGTTCCACTCGCCTCTGCAGTCTGAAGGGTAGGTGGAAGGTGATGACCGTGAATAACATCATCGTTGCTTAGAAGAACTGCCCGCTCTAAGCAGTTTTCAAGCTCTCTGACATTCCCTGGCCAGTGGTAGGCCATCATCATGTCGATCGCTGGTGTGGAGATCCTGCGTATGTTCTTGTGATTCAGTCTGCTGTACTTTTCGACGAAGTTATCTGCGAGTAGCAGAATGTCTGATTTACGCTCTCTCAGAGGAGGCAGATGTATTGGAAATACATTAAGACGATAGTAAAGGTCCTGCCTGAACTGGTTGCCCGCAATGAGGCGTTCCAGATCCCTATTTGTTGCTGCAATGACCCGCACATCCACCTTTATCGTCTGGGTTCCTCCCACCCGTTCGAATTCCCTCTCCTGCAACACACGCAGGAGCCGTATCTGTGTGGTCGGGGTAAGGTCTCCGATCTCATCGAGAAAAATGGTACCCCCATGGGCAAGCTCAAAGCGTCCCTTTCGCAGGGCAACTGCACCTGTGAATGCACCCTTCTCGTGACCGAAGAGCTCACTCTCAATCACTGTCTCAGGGAGGGCTGCGCAGTTCACCAGAATGAATGGCTTGTGTGCCCTCTGACTGTTGTAGTGGATGGCATGGGCAACAAGCTCCTTTCCTGTACCGTTCTCGCCACGAATAAGAACGGTGGTTTCGCTTCGGGAAACCTGTGCGATGAGGTTGTATACACCCTGCATGGCACGTGAGTTTCCGATGATGTTTGCTGGACGAAATCTGTCTTTGAGCTCTTCCTGCAGACGTATGTTTTCCGCCCGAAGGCGTTTGCTCTCCTCAAGAGCAGATTGCCGCAACCGTACCGCCTGCGCAATCATGGAAGCAACGATCGAGAGCAGACGGAGGATATCCTGGAACAGGAGCTTCGCTGAGAAGGAGGTATCCGCGCTGAGGGTGCCAACAACCTCATTCCCGATCTTGATGGGAACGCAGAGAAAGGAGATGTCCTTCCAATCGAAGTCACTGCGAGATCCGGTTTTATCCAGAAAGAGGGGCTCCTCCGAGATCCTCGGTACGACGGCAGGTTTTCCTGTCTGTACTACCCTGCCGGTAATGCCCTCGCCGAGTTTATAGGTACCACGCTTTTTCTGTTTTTTAGAAAGACCGATCGCGGATTCAATAGAGATTTCTTCGCTTTCCCTATTGAGGAGGGTAATGGCTGCTCTGGCCAATCCCGTACCCTTGGTGAGGGCTTTTAGCACCGGTCCGACTACATCGCGCAAATCGATACTCGAATCAAGTATCTGGCTAATCTGAAAAAGGAAAGAGAGTTCTTTAACTTCTTTTGGAATCTGAGAGTGGGTGTTCATCTGGTCCATTTCAGGATTCGATCACCTCTTTTACAACCCGGATGAAGTCGTGTATTTCTTCCTCCTGCGTGTTGAAGGAAGTCATGAGTCGAATAATGGATTTTTCCTCATCTATTACATAGAAAAAATATTTACTTCGAATTTCATCGATTGCACTGTTGGGCAGTGACGCAAATACACCGTTTGCCTCAACGTTCTGGGTGATGGTACATCCATGTATTTTTTTCAGTTCTGAAGCGAGAAGGCGCGCCATTCTGTTTGCGTGACGGGCATTCCTGAGCCAGAGATCGTCAGAGAGAAAGGCCTCAAACTGGGCCGAAATGAACCTCATCTTCGAAAAGAGTTGCATGCCCTGTTTACGAATAAACATGAAATTACGGGTAATATTTCTATTAAAAAAAATCACCGCCTCACCGATCATCATTCCGTTCTTCGTTCCGCCGAAAGAGAGTATGTCAATTCCTGCATCTGTAGTAATCTCTTTCAAGGTGAGGTTTAGTGACGCAGCGGCGTTGGAGAGACGAGCTCCATCCATGTGGAGTATAAGCTCGTGAGCATGGGCAAAATCTGCAAGCAACCGCACTTCTTCACGAGTGTACACAGTACCGAGCTCAGTTGTCTGCGTGATGGAGATGACCTTCGGCTGCACGTGATGTTCGTCACCCCGCAGGGAGAGCAGCGGTCTCACATCATCAGGTGAAAACTTCCCGTTTTTCGTCTGAATGAGGAGCAGCTTGCATCCAGAAAAGTTTTCCGGCGCAGCGCACTCGTCCAAATTGAGATGGGAAATGTCGGAGCAGATGACCGCTTCAAAAGACTCAAGTGCTGCCCTCGTTCCTAAAACGTTTGCACCGGTTCCGGTCAAAACGAAGTAAACGTCGATTTCATCTCCGAAATGTTCTTTGCATTTTCTCATCGCTCGCTCGGTGTAAGGATCATCTCCGTAAGCAATACAGAGACCTTTATTCGCATCTTTTATTGCGGCCAGGATGTCCGGATGAATACCTGAGTTGTTGTCGCTTGCAAAACTCCTCATCAGATTCATTCTTTTCATTTCTCCAGGGGTAGGGTTTGCACTATAATACTCAGGATTCTACTCAACGTAAAGTTGAGCCTTCACGAGATAGTTCTATGGGTTGGGTTCTTTCTGCTCTTCCGGCTCAATGTAAAGACCGCTTCCACTGAGCTGGCCATAATTGAGAAGAAATGCAAAGCTTGAGGCAAAGAGAAAGGCTTCTATGATCGCTTCTATGATCTTTTTTCCGTGCAAATTTTTAATCCCGTCGATGTTTCTATCGAAGTACAAAACCGTATCCGGATTCTGTAAAAGCCGCTTGGATGCATTATAGTCGCTGATGACCACTGAGATCGCCGTCTCGACTGTCTTCATGACCTCTGCGAGCTTTCTCCGCGCTTTTCTGCTCGCAACTGAACGGCCTTTTTCAAGAGAATCGAGGGTGAGCTCTCTTTCATGGATCGTGTAACGGAGGTTATCGTTTGTCTTTTGTATTTCCTGGATGATGTTTATGTAGTTTTTGACCTCCTCCCGAGCCTCACACATGAGAAGGTAGGCTTTGTTCAAATCATCCTTTGTATCGATCTTCTTCTGTTCCCGATAATCGATGTTGAAAGTGATCTTACCGGTGGTGAGGATAAAGGAGTATTGATTATCGAATTCATCAAAGAGAAGGATACTCCTGAACATCTTGTCATTTTTTTCGATGAGGGAAATTGGGCCGCTCTCACTCCCGATTGCATTCTCGGCCTTTTCGAGAACGCTCTCGAGCAGAGGGAATCCCCTTTCCACATGTTTTGGGGGTTTCACCTCCTCCTCTTCTTTCTGGGAAGCGACTCTTTGCTGCATCTTCAGATATTCTTTCTGTCGTTTCAATTCTTCGAGCCTCTTCTTCCTCTCCTCCTGGGTGATAAATCCTATCTTGTCCTGTTCGGTCATCCCGAGGAAGTCATCGAGCGCCTGCGAATAGAGTGGATAATATGTTTTATCTATCCGGCAGAGGAGAATATGGGTCTTGACGAGCAGTTCGCCAAGTATAATGTTGATGTCCTTCTTCAGCTGGACTTTCAATGAAGGGGCGAGATCCGGATCGATCATCTTTTTCATGAGCTTGATGTCGATTGACTTGTCGGTGTAGAGCTTACACAGATCCGAATGCTGACCGAGGATATAGAGGCGTTTGAAAAAAGCCTTGAATGAATCCAGATATGCAGTACCAGGTACTACTCTTTGGGAGACGAAGTTGAGAATTTTTCCAAACTCCTTCTCTTCGTAGAGGAAGTTGAGTCTTACAAGAAACTCGTAAAATGTGCTGTTTTCAGCGACCGAAAGTCGGTGTATCTCCTTTTTAATCGACGCCTCTCCTTTGAGAAAGGAGTTAGTACTCATATAGAGATCAAGGAGTGCTTGTTTCACCTGCCTGTGCATGAAATGCAGGAAATGTTCGGATAACCTTTTCCCGTATGGTGTGAATACCTTCAGAATCAAACCCCGTAGATAAATTCTCGCCCGATCGCGGATTCTAACCCTTTTCTTCCGCTTATGTTTCCGCAGAAAGGTTTTTACCGATGAGGGGGGTTGCTTTTGAGTCACTTTTTGGGGGGTTGGAAACCTGCCCTTTTCTTCTGTTTTCCTGTCCTTCTGTACAGTGCTTCGCGGTATTATCCCCCGTGCAGTTTTTTTCTCCTCTATGATCTGCCCGCCATGTTCAACGAAGTCATGAAAAAGTTTTTTACGCTGCTGTGTTTCGAGCTTATCTATCCCTATCTTCTGTCTAATCCTATCCAGATCTTCACTCATATATCTATTATATCGTGCCCTTTCTCAACTGTAAAACAGAATTTAGGCTAAATCAATAGTCGTTTCTGTCGAAAAATAGTCTGTAAGAGAGTGCAATGTCCCGCAACAAGATATTCATTGAACAGAACCTGAAACCAGAGCTCCCCCTGATTGATAGAAAGAGGCAGCTTATAGAGAACCAGAAGATAGTTCCTAAAAGACGGGGGAGTCACACATCCTGGAAGAGCAGAGCGTATACAGGTGAGAAACATGTCGAGCTTCCAGCCCGGATTTTAAAATTAAAGAAGAGCTCGCTCCTGCTCCTCTGTTCCATTTTTATGATTCTTATCTCCCTCACCCCCCTACTGGTTCGTTTTAATACCTTTCTCTGGGAAAAAAAGAGAGTTCTGCACGAAGAGGGAGATATCCTGTATAACCTCTTTCTCCTCGGAAGGATAGAGAAGGGTGTACAGGAGATTACAGCCGCAGTTACAGATCGATACACTCTCCCCACCTTCAGGGTGGGCACCTACAAGGTACAGACAGGGGATTCTCTCTGGAGCATCTCCCAGAAGTTCAATATCTCTGTTGATGCACTACTTACCGCTAATAATGTAAAAAATGTACACTATCTCAATATTGGTGAGGAGCTTCGGATACCGAATATAAGTGGTGTTTTTTACAAAGTGAAGCGGGGGGACAATCTTTCGAGTATCGCACTGAAGTACTCTGTGCGGGTAAACGATATCGCAGACGTGAACGATCTCGATTCCGCGACTATACAGGTCGGACAGACACTCTTTATCCCCGGTGGCTCTCTCAATGACTGGGAAAGGGCCACTCTGATGGGAACGACTTTTAAAGTTCCCGTGCAGGGCAGGATCACTTCTAAGCTGGGTTTCAGAATCGACCCATTTTTGCATAGAAGAGCCTACCACACAGGAATAGACATTGCAAGCAAGGTCGGCACTCCGGTGCATGCGTCTCAGTACGGGCGTGTCGTGTATACCGGGTATAAGGGTAACTACGGAAAAACCGTGATCATTGTCCATCCGGAGGGATATCGAACCCTGTACGCCCATCTGCACAAAATATATGTCAAACAGGGCCAAGCAGTCCGCCAGGGTGAGAAAATCGGACTTCTCGGAAACACTGGCAGGTCTACCGGCCCTCATCTGCATTTCGAGATACAGCAAAACAGGAAAATCCTCGATCCTCTGAAGGTAATGAGGATGAGGAAATAGCCTGTAGTAAAAAAGCTTGCGAAAATCCCTCATTACTCTATAATGGGCAGTAATCTTTATTGCGTAGAAATGGTGCAATGATACGCTACGGAAGAAAAATACATCGACTGCGAAGGAACCTTGTATCTAAGGTTCTTGTTTTCGGTGTCAAGTTGAGGACCTATCGATCCTATTTCAGTAAGTCCTTTCGAACCCTATTCTCAAAGGGGTTTTTCTCACCGGAGGGCAGGAAAGAGCTCTTGAAATACCTGCGTCTGGGTGCTGCGAGCCTTCTGATTGTACTGTTCATCACCCTTTTTCCCTGTCCATACGGGTTCTGGTCCGAGGAGAAGCCCTTTTACGGAGATTTTTCATGGAACACTCTGAATCTGGTTCGGCTTTCTGCAGGAGATTTCCAGGAGAACGGAAGAGGTGGACTCGAGCACTACATCCCCCGATTGAGGCTCATCGAGTATACGGTGGAGAAGGGAGACACTCTCTGGAGCATTTCGAAGAAGTTCGATGTTGACCCAGATGGAATTATATCGAGTAACTACTTTTCAAACGTGCACAGCATCCACCAAGATGATACCATTCTTGTTCCCAGTATACGGGGAATTTTTGTTGAGGTGAATGAGGGCGACACAATATTCAAATTCTCCACACAGTACAAGATTCCGCCTGATTTTATAATGGAGGTGAATGACCTCAGATCCAATTCCCTTGCTCCCGGAATGAAGATATTCCTTCCGGGAGTCAGATACAGCACGATGGAACGGGCCTACGCTCTTGGTGAGGCTTTCGAAAAACCCGTACGGGGACGGCTGACCTCCCGATACGGTTACAGGCGCGACCCCTTTACGAGAAAGAGAGCGTTTCACACGGGGATTGATATCGCCTATCGATACGGAACAGAGGTGCACGCGGCCAGAGCTGGGAAGGTGGTATACAGCGGTGTTCGCTACGGATATGGAAAAACAGTTATCATTGAGCATAGCTTCGGTTACAAAACACTCTACGGACATCTATCCTCTGTAAAGGTGCAGAGGGGGCAGAAGGTGAAGAAGGGGCAGATCATCGGTTTCATTGGAGTTTCAGGGCGGTCCACTGGCCCACATCTCCACTTCGAAGTCTGGCTCAACGGAAGATTGATAAATCCACTCACACAAACGAATATGACAGTTCGCTGATGTTCCTTGTCAAAGTTTCACCCTCGACGCTGTTTACTTTCTTAATGCAGGTATTGAACCCATGAAAGCGACGAAAATCGTTTGCACCATCGGACCCAAATGCCATGATGAATCGACCATTCAGCAGATGACAAAGGCGGGTATGAACATTGTGCGGATGAACTTTTCCCACGGAACCTACGATTTCCATGATAAAACGATCCGTGCCACCAGAAAGGTCTCTCAGATCCTCGGTATGCATATCGGTATTCTTATGGACCTTCAGGGACCAAAGATTAGGACCGGAAAATTGAAAAAGGATTCGGTGATTTTGCACAAAGGCGACCGGCTCACGCTCATCACCGAAGACAGGGTCGGTGACTGGGAAGAGCTGAGCGTGAACTATCCTCAATTACCACAGGAGGCAAGGATTGGAGAGCGGATTTTTCTTGATGATGGAAACATCGAGCTGAAGGTGATAGAGGTGACAGAAAAGGAAGTGCGTTGCAGGATTGTCAACGGCGGAATAATCAGATCATACAGGGGTATAAACCTCCCCGATACCCGGATCAGCACTCCTTCCCTCACCGAGAAGGACCTCGCAGATCTCAATTTCGGGCTTGATAATGGGGTTGATTACGTTGCGCTGTCCTTTGTCAGGAAACCCGATGATGTGGAAGATCTGCGTCGTCAGATTCAGGCGAGAGGAAGTGATGTACCAATCGTTGCCAAAATCGAGAAACCGGAGGCTATCAGGAATCTTGATCGTATCATCGAGGTATCGGATGGAATCATGATTGCAAGGGGCGATCTCGGTGCAGAGACTTCACCCCAAGACGTGCCCATTTATCAGAAGCTCATCATAGAAAAGTGCAACTGCGCAGGGAAACCCGTGATCACAGCCACGCAGATGCTGGAGTCCATGATGAGTCATCCCAGGCCAACACGTGCAGAGGCCTCCGATGTGGCAAACGCAATCTTCGATGGAACGGATGCGCTCATGCTCTCTGGAGAGACCGCATTGGGGGAGTACCCGGTTGGTGCGGTGAAGGTGATGCGGAGGATAGCGGAGAAGACCGAGCGAGAGCTCAGACGGCAGCGGTGTCCGGCTGAAGAGAGGTTTTTCTCTGAGGGCAGAATCAGCATCGCTGACGCAATCTGCTCCTCTGCAACAAGGATGAGCGATCAGCTCAAGCCGAAGTTCATCGTCGGCTTCACCCTCTCAGGAAAAACCGCCCATCTCATGAGCAAATACAGACCTTCTGTTCCCATCATTGCCATGTCTCCCAGCGAGACTGTCCTTCGACGCCTCTCTCTCTACCGTGGTGTACATCCCATCAGGATCGATATGGTGGAAAATACCGAAGATCTGATCAGTGCCGCAGAGAGAATTCTCGTACAAAAGAAACTCTGTAGGGAGGAGGATATGGTCCTCATAATCGGGGGAGTACCGGTACTCGCAGGAGAACCCACGAACATGCTCAAAGCGCACCGGATAAAGATCGGTGGGAGAAACATATGAAGGCTTTCTGCACAATTTTCCCTTCTCTTCTCCATTTCTTGTTTTATTGTTAAGGAAAAAAAGAAACATCCGGGGTGAATGAGCTATTGCATGAATGAAAAACGCATTTTAATAATCTTAGATTGCTTCTTTATGCAATAAGGTCGACTCTCATGAAACCAGAGGGTGAAAGAGAAGCACAGATCCGTGCTTTTCTCATTAAAAAAGGTTGGATTGATCCGGTTAATAGGGTGGAATTCCTCGCAGCAGGTGAGTATAACGAGAACTACAGAGTGAGCTCGGGAAATGAGAGATTTGTCTTCAGAATAAATCGGGGGAGCCAGCTCGGTATCAAGAACCAGATCGAGTACGAGTACGGAGTACTCAGGTGTCTCGAACACTCAGGGGTGACGCCCAAACCTTTTTTTTGCGATCCGGAACCTTCGCATTTCGGAGGGGGAGTGCTCCTCATGGAGTACATTCAGGGAGTACCCCTCGACTATGAGAGAGATCTCGAGACAGCGGCTCGTATTTTTGCTGCTATTCATTCCCAGCCTATTCACGATAATCTGATAATCCAGAAACACCCCGTTCTGGACATCGCACGCGAGAGCCTCGGGCTCATCACCAGATATCATGACCACCCGTTGGAAGGTGTGAAGCATACGCTCCTCAGGTATCACGAAAAGATTATAGAGCTTGCCGGGGAGACAGAGGAGCTCTTTTCTGAAGAACCCATGTGTGTGGTCAATACCGAGGTGAACTCCGGGAACTTCATCATAGGGGAGCAGTCCGGATACCTGGTCGACTGGGAGAAAGCGGTCGTTTCCTTCCGCTATCAGGACCTCGGTCATTTCTTGGTTCCCACTACAACACTCTGGAAAACAGATTATGTCTTTTCCATCGAGAAAAAGGAAGATTTTCTCAGAGTCTACGCTTCCCATCTTGAAAAGCTTGTACCCTTCGATGCCCTTTTTGAAAGAACCTCTATACTCGAACGAACCATACTCCTCAGGGCTATGAGCTGGTGCTTCATGGCGTATTATGAATACACGCGTTCGGAGAGAGCGCTCAAAGATAGCTTCACCTTTTCGAGAATACAGAAATATCTGAGGGAAATAAAATGTTTTTTAAAGTGAAATCGGTCACAAAAAAGTATGGGAAGAAAACCGTGCTGGAGGATGTATCTTTTCAGGCGGATAAGGGGGACATCGTCTCTCTCATCGGGCCGTCAGGTGTGGGAAAAACAACCCTTTTAAAAATCATCGCAGGACTTGAGTCACCCACCACAGGTGGAGTTGTGTACGAGCATTCCCCAACTGTGCAGCATCCGGTGATCCTGGTATTTCAGAACTTTGTGCTTTTTCCAAACCTCACCGTGTATGAGAATGTGGCCTTCGGACTGAAGGCACGAAGGATGAAAAGGACTCATATCGATGAGCGGGTGGACGAGATGCTGCGCTATTTCGGAATTTCCGAAAAGCGGAACAGTTACCCTGGCAGTCTCTCCGCAGGACAGATGCAGCGTGTCGCAATTGCCAGGGCAATGGTAGTGAACCCCTCAATTCTCCTTCTTGATGAGCCCTTTGCACATCTAGATCAGAATCTTAGGCTGGAGACTGCTGAATTTATTCGGCAGACTCAGAAACGCTTCGGGATAACCACCGTGAGCGTTACTCACGACCTACAGGAAGCTTTTGCAATGTCTGACAAGATCGGTATCATGCTGGACGGAAAACTCGTTCAATACGATACTGCCAATCAGGTCTACTTTCAGCCTAATTCCTTTGAGGTCGCTAAGTTTCTCGGTCCAGTCAACGTGATACAGGAGGAGCTCTTTCCCATTTTCGGAATCGACCGGTCACAGAGCGATAGATCGAAATCGGTATTTGTACGCGCTGAGGCGATCAGCCTAGAGAAGGATAAGAACGGTCCGGGGACAGTCAGAGACGTCTGCTTTGTTGGGGTTCTCATACTCTACAAAGTCGAGATCAGAGGATCGCAGTTCATCGTGTTCGGCCTCTCGGACGGAATCGTCGAAGGAGACAGGGTACGGTTGAAGGCACTCAACTACACAAGGGGGTATGCATGAAAAGGTTTTTTTTAATTATACTTTTCTTTTTCACTGCTTGCGGATTGGTCTTCGGGGCAGGCTCTCCGGAGCAAGGGGAACCGGACTGGCTAGCCATGAACTTTGACCAGATCGAGCGGGCCGCCCGGTCAACAAAGGTCTCTTTCTACATGTGGGGTGGATCGTCTATCATCAACAAATGGATCGATACCTATGTGACGGGTGAGCTCAAGATGCGGTACGAAATTGAGCTCGAACGGGTACCAATGGATGCGAGCGTGTTCGTGAACAAGCTTCTCACAGAAAAACAGGCGGGGAAGGAGAGGGGCACGATCGACCTCCTCTGGATCAATGGAGAGAACTACAAGAACGCCTACGAGGCATCCCTTCTCTTCGGACCCATTACACCGCTTCTCCCTAATTACGGAAAATATGTCGATGAGAAAACCGTAGAATTCGATTTCGGTTTTCCTGTGAACGGGTATGAGGTTCCCTATGGGAGAGCGCAGTTTGTGTTCGAATACGACTCCGCCAGGATAAAGGATCCTCCGGATACCTTCGAGAAGCTTCTCCTCTGGGTGAAGCAAAATCCGGGAAGATTTACCTATCCCCAGCCACCTGACTTTACCGGTTCCGCCTTCATACGGCAAGTCTTCTATGCGCTCACCGGAGGGCATGAGCAATACCTCACAGGATGGGATAAAGAGCTCTTTCAGCGGAAGTCCCGTTTGCTCTGGGATTATTTCAACGAGATGAAACCCTATCTCTGGCAGAAGGGGAAGACTTACCCGAAGGATGTGGCGAGCCTCGATACACTCTTTGCGAGGGGAGAGGTGGACTTTAATATGACCTACCATCAGGCGCATGCCCAGAACGCTATCCTGACCGGACAGTACAAGGAGAGCGTGCGAACCATCGTGATGAGGGACGGGTCCATCTACAACACTCACTTCACTGCGATTCCATTCAATGCTCCCAACAAGCCGGGGGCCCTCGTCACGGCGAACTTCCTCCTCTCTTTTGAGGCACAATACTCTAAGAACGATCCTGCAAACTGGGGTGATTTCACCGTTCTCGATCTGAACAGGTTGTCCAGAGAGGAGAGGGAGCTCTTTAAAACACTTGATCTCGGACAGGCAACCCTTCCGGTGGATGTGCTCGCACAGCATGCGGTTCCTGAAATTCGCGCGGAGTACCTTGAAGCCCTCGAAAAGGGGTGGGAGGAGCACGTGTTGAGGCAGTGATATGAGAGACCGCGCAGTTGTATACTTAAAGCTATCTCCTCTACTCCTCCCTTTTGCGGTGATTTTTTCCACGGGCATCTTTCTGGCTTTTCTCCAGTCTCTGGGCTATTTTCTGCCGATACCGGTACAGGGAGGGTTGTTTGCCGCCTATAGGTCACTCTTCAGGAGTCTCTGGTTCTATCAGGATTTTGCCTTTACCCTCTACTGCGCCTTCTGTTCAGCTCTTCTTTCGGTATCCGTGGGAACGGCACTCGCCTACGGCATCTGGCGCCTACCGATAGGTCTTCAGAAAATCGGAGTGCTCACGAAGATTCCCCTTATTCTTCCTCACATTGCGGTTGCATTCATCGTGCTGATGTTTTTCAGCAAGACAGGCTACATTTCTTCATTTCTCTTCCAGGCAGGAATCATCGAGAGCGCGGAAGAGTTCCCCCCGATACTGTTCGGTGGGAGGGGATGGGGGATCATTCTCGCCTATGTGTACAAGGAGGTTCCCTTTGTCGTGCTCCTGGTTTCGTCGGTGCTGAAGAAGTTCGAGTATGCCCGAATACTGACCGCTCAGATGCTCGGGGCATCAAGGCTTACTGTTTTCTTCAGGGTGGTGTTTCCCTTTCTCACCCCTGTGGTAAATACCTCCTTCATCATCCTCTTCCTTTACAGCTTCGGAGCCTTTGACATTCCCTTTCTGCTCGGTGAAAGCCATCCCGGCATGCTCAGCATTCAGGTGTACAATCTCTACTTCAAGAGGGATCTGATGAATCGTCCCTCTGCAATGGCGATCCTGGTGGTGATGTTCCTTTTCTCCCTTGTATTCATCTATCTCTACTCGAGGCTCGCAGCGCGACTCGAAAGGGAGGGCAGGAAACTATGATCAAGCGTGTATTGTTAATACTGCTCATCGTCGCCGTGTTCCTGTTTCCCCTCATTGTTCTTGTTTTCTATACTTTTGCTCCGGGTTGGAGCTACCCCGACCTGATTCCAAAGATCTTACACACCGGCGGGCTACAGTATGTGTGGAGCCAGCACGAAAAAATCCTCCGCTCTCTTCTCACCTCCTTCGTGTACTCACTGCTCGTTATACTCTGTACGTTTCTGATCAGCATATTCCCCGCCTCGGTTTTTGCACGGTCTGATTTCAGGGCGAAGAAGTTCCTGGAAAGCCTCGCGCTCGCACCCGCCCTGGTTCCTGCGATTACCTTTTCAGTGGGCATCCACTACTTGTTCATTAAAACCGGGATTTCCGACAGTCTGCTCGGGGTAGTTCTGGTGCTCAGTATCTTCAGCTATCCTTACATGCTTCGATCGCTCACCTCAGGGTTTCTGGCTTTTGGAGTTGAGTATGAGGTGTGTGCACGGAATCTGGGGGCAGGGATACTGCAAAGGTTATTCATGGTGGATCTTCCCCTCCTTCTGCCGTCTATTGTGGCGGGGAGCACAGTCGTGTTTCTAGTTGCCTTTTCAGAGTACTTTCTCGTCTTTCTGATCGGGGGAGGTTCCGTGGAATCCTATACAGGATACCTCTTTCCCTTCCTGAACTCCTCCGACAGAGCCGTTGCTTCTCTGTTGACACTCATCTTCATGGTGATTCCGATCCTGCTCTTCTTCCTGGTCGACGAGACGGTGACTCTGGTGTATAGGAAAAGGGGGATGCTGTAAATATGGAGCGCAAACTACCTGCTATTTCCATTATCATCCCGGTGTATAGAGAAGAGGAGCTCATAAATGGCTGTCTTGAAGATCTCGCTGGGATTGAGAGAATATCGGAAGCAGAGGTAGTTGTTGTTGACGGGGGGGGCGGTTCCACGCTTCACGCGATCGAGAAGAAGGAGCATTCCTACTCCCTGATCACACTGGAATCTGAGAAGGGGAGGGGGAAGCAGCAGAACAGGGGCGCACAGGCCGCCAGAGCTCGTGTGTGCCTCTTTCTTCACGTGGATACAAGTCTTCCGAAAAACGCACTCTCCCTCATTGAGCACGTGCTCATCAGCTGTGACGCTGGTGCATTCAGACTTGGAATCGACTCGAAGAGACTGTTCTTGAGATTAGGAACTCTACTTGCCAACGTGAGGGCGGCAATCATTCACATTCCCTATGGTGACCAGGCCTATTTCATGAAGCGAGAACTCTTTTTTAAGGTTGGTGGATTTCAAAACATACCCATCATGGAAGATGTCGCACTGATGGTGGAGCTACGAAAGAGGGGTGTCGAGCTTGGCATGCTCAAGGAAAAGGTAATCACTTCGGACAGGAGGTGGCGAAAGGAGGGAATGCTGAAGGCAACTTTCCGCAACTGGTTCCTGTTTGCATCCTACCGGCTGGGTGCACCGGCTGAAAAGCTTGCACACAGGTACAGGCCTTACATCGAGTAGGGTAGATTAACTATTGACTTTTTCTCTTTCGATTTTATGGTTTTTATTACATAAAAATAGGAGGAAGGAAATTGAGAAAATATATTGTCAGGATCATCATTCTGGTTCTGATCGTTGGTGCAGTCTTTGCCCTAATAAAGTTTACCCCGGCTGGCCAGTATCTGAACCTGAGGGAAATATTCAAAAACAGGGATTCGCTTATTGAACAGGTCCAGAGCAGGTACACGCTGTCATCTGTTCTTTACATCGTCTTTTATATCGTGGTGGTAGCACTCTCCATACCGGGTGCCTCCATTCTTACCATAATGGGCGGATTCTTCTTTGGACCCCTGATCGCCACGCTTTACATCAATATTGGTGCGACTGTCGGCGCTTTCATAATTTTTATTGCGGCCCGTTTCTTTATAGGAGAGATGGTCCAGAAGAAGTACGCCGATAAACTGGAAAGGTTCAATAAAGAAATTGAGAAGAACGGGAGCAACTACCTTATCACACTCAGGCTCATACCTATCTTTCCGTTCTTTCTCATCAACCTCTTTGCCGGAGTGACCAAGATAAAGCCGGTTACCTTTCTCTGGACCACGTCTCTCGGCATTATCCCTGGTTCCCTCGCCTATGCCTACTCAGGATATGCGGTTGCCAAGCTTGGTGCCGAACCGGGAGTACCGAAGAACTTGATTTTTGCATTTCTCGCGCTTGCGGTTCTGAGTATTGTACCAGTCGTTTATAAGAAGTTGAAGGCACGTCGTGCGAATAAAGAGGTAGATTTAAAAAATGTTTTAGGGAAGGCTTAGGCATGATACATAAGAAAATAGGAGATAATGACAGAATGTGACAGTATTCACGTATGCATAATGTCCCTTAACAACTAGCAGTGACACTAAAGGCTATTGACAAAGTGTCACATTTCATGCTTATAATCCCCCCAGTGGAATAATTCCCTGGGGGTTTTAATTTGGCTACTAAAACAAAGGGAATCCCGGAAACCTCAGAGGTAAAGGCTGAAAAATGGATTGATCCAGACCACTTCCTAGATGATGATGGCAAACTCTGGGAAGTAAAACCAGATGG
>Ga0209427_10001031_pt1 | contig 31440 bp, 27 predicted proteins | sample DeeMarSWOR136_30_FD_187465 | JGI IMG/M metagenome (GOLD analysis project Ga0209427, IMG submission 187465) | Marine sediment microbial communities from White Oak River estuary, North Carolina - WOR-1-36_30 (SPAdes) (version 2) | ecosystem: Environmental > Aquatic > Marine > Intertidal zone >...
ATAGCTATTATTCATAAGATTGTCAGGGAATTTGATATATAGGAGAAAGTCTCATGAGACATATTCGAGCAAAACAATACGAGAATCCTCCTGCCTTTATTATGGCTAAAATCTCACCTATCGATCCCATGCCGGAGGATTCGTTAATCTGTGATTATGGCGTCGACACTTTATCCGAGGGAGCGTCTTCAGATCTGCATTACCATGATTGTGATGAATGGTGGATTATCATCAATGGCCGGGCCCTTGTTACTGGCTCAGTTGATCCTTTCGAGGCAGGTCCGGGTGATATGGTATTTACTCCCATGGGAGAAACCCACAGGATAGAAGCCCTCAGCCTGGTGACCATCGCCTGGTTTGAAGGACCTCTGAGGGGTGAAAAACGCAAAGGACATCTCCACCTTGATACAGAAGAGATAGAAAAGCTGTATTAGATATTATCCCGAAGAATATGAAAGGCGTTTGTTCCAGCTCTCAAGGCAGCACGTTTACGATAATTTCATAGCCAGCTTGTTTTCCAATCTTAAGGAGCTCTACGGCAGAGGGAGGAACCATCATGTTGAACAGAAAAAAGGTTAAAAAGACAGCCATGAGAAAAATTTCGATTTTCGTTGTTAATCTCATTTTTTAACCTCATTCTCTGCTCTCCACTTCTATACATATATACGAAAAAAAGCCGGAAAAAGTTACATTTTAATCTTGAGTTTCCGCCTCTACTCTGCCTCCCAAATGCTTACCAAGAAATTTCTCCATTGCTTTATAGAAATCAAATCGATTCTCTTCGTTCCGGAAGCCATGTCCTTCATTTTCCTTTACCATATATTCGACATCAATACCCCGTTTTTTCAGGGCTTCTACGATCTGATCTGACTCCTGAATATTAACTCTAGGATCATTGGCCCCTTGGGCTACGAGCATAGGCACCTTAATCTTATCAGCGTGGAAAACAGGAGAAACTCTCTCGTAGAGTTCCTTATCTTTCTCCGGATGACCCATCATTTCGTAGAACATCTCTCTCATTGGTTCCCAGTAAGGGGGGATGGTTTTTATTAAGGTGAAAAGGTTTGAGACTCCAACGTAATCTACTCCGCAAGCATATAGATCAGGAGTAAATGCTACTCCTGCCAGCGTGGCATAACCACCAAATGAACCACCATAGATACCTATACGCTCCGGGTCAGCAATTCTCTGGTCAATCAACCATTCTACTCCGTCCGTTATGTCGTCCTGGATAGCGAGCCCCCATTGCTTGAAGCCGGCTTCCCAGAACTTGCGTCCATACCCCATAGAAGTCCTGAAATTGACCTGTAAAACAGCATAGCCTCGATTAGCAAGAAATTGTACTTCAGAATTGTAGCCCCATGTATCTCTGGCCCAGGGACCACCATGAGGATTGACGACAACTGGAAGGTTCTTAGCTTTCATGCCTTTGGGTAGAGTTAAATATCCATGAATGGTTAACCCATCCCTTGATTTGTACGTGATGGGCTTCATCTCAGCCAGCTCGTCTTCATTCAGCCAGGGACTTATATCCACCAGCTTTTTGAAGTCATTCGTGTCGCGATTAAAGTAATAATAGGAGCCAAGTGATCTGTCGCTGTAGGTTCTTACCAGAGCTTTCCTTTCATCTTTACTCAGGCTTACGACCACGACTCCATATCCTGGAAGCCGCTCTTCAAGTTCCTCCTGCAATTGCCTTCTATCATCATCAAAGAAATGATAGTGTCTTTTATCTATGATATAGGTGACACCTGTAATTTTCTTCCGTTTATCCGATTTTAATAAACTATCTACATCAACTTCAGGATGTTCGTATAATAAATTGGTTTGTTTTTTATTTTTGATATCGTATTCGTATATAGCTGTTTTATCCCGGCCTATATTGGAAGCAACATAAAGATTTTTATTGTCGAAAGTGAAGAATAAAGGCATCATGGTTTCTTTGAAATTGGTTGTGATCAGGATTTGGAACTTATCCTTTTCTGTATCACGATAAAGAACACTTGTGTTGACACCATCCGAGGTTACAGCTATCCTCAAATTGCCGTCATGATCGGTGTCCCAGCCTACGATATTTCCTGGATTTTGAGCTATCATATTCATCTTACCCGAGTTGATGTTAATGCGATAAGCATCAAACACACGAGGATCACGCTTATTCATCGAAATCAGCATGTGTTCGTCGTCATTTTTCAGCCTATCAATCAGCTCCACCCTCACTTTTTCAAATGGCGTGAGTTCTTTTAAATCGGAGCCATCAATGTTGACTGCATATAATCTGAAGTTTTCGTCCCCTGCCGTATCCTGCACGTAAGCGATGCGATTATTATTCGCCCAAAAATAGCCGGCAATATCTCTTTCCGTTGCACTGGTAATACGCTTAACCTCTTCTTCCCCTATTTTTTGCACATGAACATTCAGCCGATTTTCCCAAGGTTTCAAAAATGCTAAGTGTTCTCCGTCGGGAGAAAGTTCAAACCGAGCACTCTCAGGATTCCGGAAAAAATCTTTCATAGGGATAAGGCGAGGCAGTTCCTCTTGGGGAGCGCATCCAAAAATAAAAATGGATGCAACTACCAGTAATGAGATAATTCGTGTACGCATAATCTCCTCCTTTAATCAGTTTTAGCGATGTCCAATCTTTGAAGACATCCTGTGCTTAATGAATTATACGTAAAAGGATAAAAAAAGTCTTTTTTTTAGTTTCTTATCTTTTTCATGATTAAGGAAAGAAAATCCCGTCTTTCAAGAATTATGAAAACAAAAAATAATATATCATTCTCTTTTTTTCACAAGCGGAAAAACGAGGATGCTAGCTAAAATCTAAAAATGCATTATTTACAGTTTAGAAATGTACTAGTTAGAGTCTTAAAGTGCTCTAAATAAGGTCTTCAAGTCTAAGCTTTTATTTATTTAACTTTTGACATCAAATTATTCCTTTGCTAAAGTATGAATTTGTTCAATCAACACCTGCATAAGACTTTTCTAAGGTCGCCGTGGGAGCGGAGTACCGTGGCAGACAGAAAAACAAATTTCTATCCCTGATCGGGAATTAGGAGGAATTTATGCGCAAGAATAAGAATCTTATTTCACTTTTTCTTTTAATAGCGCTAACAGCCACACCTGTTTTGGCCCAGCGCAAAATCACAACACCCAAAGAACACTTTGGGTTTACCCCAGGGGACGATTACTACCTGGCCAACTACACTCAATTCATGGCTTACTTGAAAAAACTTTCCCTGGAATCAAAGCGGCTGTCTCTTGCCGGAATCGGGATAACAGCTGAAGAACGGCCGATGTACATGGCCATTATCACTTCTCCAGAGAATCAAAGGAAAATCAATCGTTATAAAGAAATCTCAAAGAAACTGGCATTGGCTGAGGGGCTCACTGATCACGAGGCTCGAGCATTGGCTTCTGAAGGACGGGCAGTGGTCTGGATTGATGGAGGCTTACACGGAACTGAAGTATTGGGAGCACAACAGTTGATAGAGCTTGTCTATCAATTGGCGAGCCAAAATGACCCTGAGACGCTAAGAATCCTGAATGATGTCATCTTACTGGCCGTCCCCTCAAATCCAGATGGAATGGAATTGGTATCGGATTGGTATATGCGGGAAAAGGAACCAACCAAGCGGTCTTTGAGGGGACTTCCCCGCCTGTACCAAAAATACATCGGCCACGATAATAACCGTGACTCTTACATGGTCACTCAGCCTGAAACAGAAGCTGTTAACCGGGTGTTGTACCACGAGTGGTTTCCTCAAATCGTATACAACCAGCATCAATCTGGTCCTGCAGGAACAGTTTTATTTGCTCCTCCCTTCCGCGATCCGTTCAACTACTGCTATGATCCTCTAGTTCCGTTGGGAATCGAGCTTGTCGGAGCTGCCATGCACAGTCGTTTTGTTGCCGAAGGAAAACCAGGGGCCACGATGAGATCAGGAGCAAGATATTCGACCTGGTGGAACGGCGGACTGCGCACCACTACTTACTATCACAACATGATCGGCATTCTAACAGAAACTATCGGGAGCCCCACTCCAATGGAGATTCCGTTTCTTCCCCAGAAACAACTCCCTCAAAACGACCTTCCCGCTCCGATTGCTCCGCAGAAGTGGCATTTCCGCCAGTCAATCGAGTACATGATTACAGCTGACAGGGCCATTCTCGACCTGGCCTCTAAACACCGCGAGGATTTTCTGTTCAACATCTATCTCATGGGAAAAAACTCCATTGAACGGGGAAGCCGCGATAACTGGACTATCCATCCGCAGCGGATTGCAGCCGTCGAGGAAGCAATCAAAAAAGATAAAGCGCAGCGAGTAGGTTCCGGCCGAGACCGAGGCTACCCGCGCAAGTATTATGAGATGCTTTTCGATCCTGCTGAACGGGATCCCCGAGGCTACATTCTTCCCTCCGATCAGCCCGACTTTTTAACTGCGACTAAATTTGTGAATACTCTCATCAAGAATGGCATCACTATCCTTCGGGCAACTGATTCCTTCAAGGTAGACAATAAGTCTTATCCTTCGGGTTCTTATATCATCAAGGCCGCTCAAGCCTTCCGTCCCCACATCCTCTCCATGTTCGAACCTCAAGATCATCCAGATGATATTCCGTATCCAGGTGGAGAGCCGATTCCTCCCTACGATAATGCTGGCTGGACTTTGGCTTATCAAATGGGAGTGGAATTCGACCGGATTTTTGAAAGTTTCGAAGGGGCCTTCGAAAAAATAGAGGACCTTGCCCAGCCCCCTGCTGGAAAGGTTATGCACGGCCAGAATGCTGTTGGCTATCTCCTAGACCACAGAGTCAATGATGCCTTTATTGCCATCAACCGCCTCCTCCGAAGAAAGGAAGAGGTGTACTGGTTAAAAGAGGCTTTTAAGGTTGAGGAAAAGACATACCCTTCGGGCACGATTTACATCCCAGCCAAGCCCTCCATTTTGGGTAGGCTCGAGGTCATGGCCAAGGAGATCGGACTGAATTTTGAGGGCATAGACTCTGAGCCCCCAGGAGAAGCGTTCCGTTTACAACCATTACGCATTGGATTGTGGGATCAATATGGAGGGTCAATACCTTCGGGTTGGGTACGGTGGTTACTCGAGCAGTTCGAGTTCCCGTTTAAAGTGGTCTATCCCGCTACCCTTGATGCTGGCAACCTGAATAAAATATACGATGTACTCATCTTCGTCAACGATGCTATTCCTTTAAGCGACCGTCCTAGCGAGAATCGCTGGCGCTCTTCCCCTCAGCCTAAGCCAGAGAGCATTCCTCCAGAATTCCGCAAACGACTTGGCAATGTAACCGTAGCTAAAACGGTTCCAATGTTACTTGAATTCATGAAAAATGGCGGCACTCTGCTCGCGATCAGCAGTTCAACCAGTATGGGATACCATGCCGGTCTACCTATTACCAATGCCCTGGTTGAGAAGCTACAGGATGGGAAGGAAAAACCTTTGCCGAGAGAAAAATATTTCGTACCAGGCTCAATTCTTCAAGTAAGCGTCGATAACACCAATCCTCTGGCTTACGGCTTGCCCGAGAAAGTGGATGTATCTTTCAATAACAGCCCCGTTTTTCGAATAAAACCAGAAGCAGCTCAGGAAGGAGTGCGCTCAGTAGCCTGGTTTGATAACAAGAATCCTCTGCGAAGCGGCTGGGCCTGGGGAAAGCATTACCTGCAGGGAGGCATTGCGATTATCGAGGCCGATGTGGGTCAAGGCAAGCTTTTCTTGTACGGGCCAGAGATAACGCGCCGGGCCCAACCCCATGGAACCTTTAAATTCCTGTTTAACGGAATTTACTACGGAGGGTCAGCCAAAGTAGAACTCAAATAGCCCAACTATTAACAAGTATTTTAGTATCCCTTTGCCAGTCCGATACCGCGTATATCAGCCGCTCCATAAAAACGCACAGGTTTCCCCTCAGCATTATACTCAATCGTTAAGCCGTGGGCGTTGCCCAATCCTCTGACTGCCCGAATGTTATGCCCCATGTCTTTTAGAGCATTCTGAATCGAGGTTGCTATTCTATTTTCTACAAGAATTAAGTCAGGTTCTGCAAAACTGATGCGCGGCGCTGCTATCGCCTGATGAATATCCATCTTGAAATCGACCATATTCATGACCATTTGAGGAACGGTCTGGCCTATTGTATGACCGCCCGGTGTCCCAAGAGCGGCCCAGGGTTTTCCGTCCTTAAAAACAATTGTCGGACAATCGCCGGAAAGTTTCCTGTGGCCGGCATGGGCGTCCATAGGATTCCCTTTAGGTTCGAACGTACAGTAAGCAAGCGAATTATTGAGCCAGATTCCGGTGCCTTCCACCATTATACGGCAGCCAAATGAATTACCCAGCGTCTGGGTTGCGCTGACTATGTTTCCCCATCTATCAGCCACAACAAAATGAGTCGTGTTTTTCGCCTCTTTGACCACAACTTTCGGAGGACTGAAAGGTTTTGCTTTCTCAAGATCAATCTTACCTACAGCCTCTTTCCAATATTCTTCAGAAAGCAGCTTCTCCAGAGGCGGAGGATTAGTTTCCGGATCTCCAGCATAGGCGAGACGACACCAAAAAGCATGCTTGGTTGCTTCGGCGAAACAATGGAGATAGCCTGCGGTATTGTGTCCGAGACGGGCATTATCGAAGCGGCTCATCAGGCCTAACCGGATAAGCGAGGGAAATGCCGTAGAAGGCGGCGAAGCGGTCGTCACGGTGAAACCGCGGTAATCAATACTGATCGCCTCCCACCATTCAGCCCGGTCAGCAACTAGGTCTTCGCTGGTCAAAAAGCCGCCGTTCTCCCGCATCGTTTTATCTATTATCTTTCCGAGTTTGCCGCCATAGACAGCTTTAGCTCCCTGTTCTGCTATCAGCCGAAGCGATTGAGCGAGATCTTTCTGGATGAGAACATCTCCCTCTTCTAGCGGTTTGTCCTCTTTGCCGTAAACTTCTTGGCCATACTCGTTGAATTCGGAAAAAGCATTCTTAATAGTCCTGGCAAGTCGCTCATTAATATCAAATCCTTGTTCTGCCGCTTTTATAGCGCTTTTGAAAAGCTGGGGCCACTTGAGCTTTCCGTATTCTGAAGACATAGCCCACCAGGCATTAACATTTCCTGGAGTCGATACCGCTTTTGGCCCTCGCCTATTCTCCTTATAATTGGGCGTGGGGGGCCTGAAAACATCTGAATCGACATTAACAGGGATTTTCCCGCTCGAATCAAGAAAGCGAGCTTTTTCTTTTTTAGCGTCGTAGACAAGGATTGTCCCGTAACCGCCGATTCCAGAATTCATAGGTTCGACGACATTCAGCGTTGCGGCAATAGCCACCGCTGCATCAAAAGCATTACCACCACCTTTAAGAATATCCAGGCCAGCCTGCGTCGCAAACGGGTGAGCGCTGCTGACCATACCGTTTGTGCCAACTGCCGGATTCAAGCTCTCTCCTGGACTCTGTGCTTCTCGTCCAGGATTACGCGCTTGCTGGGAGCTCTTAAAAGAAACAAACGAAATCAATACAATTAATGATATTAATAACTGCTTTCCAGACATCTTCTCCTCTTTTCTTTATACTTTTTATTTATCTTTTTTCTCTTCCTTCTTAGGCTCTTTTTCTTCTTTCTTTTCACTAACAGGAGTCAGGTTCACATGGTCTGCGAAGAAAAAGAGGTACCTTCGCAAACGGTCTATTTGATGCCGCGGCTCCCGGATTCCATGCCTTTCCCTCGGGAAGCGTACAAATGTGACATCTTTTCCCAGGTCGCGAAGCGCTTGGTAAAACTCGACCGACTGTTCAGGAGGAACCCGGGCATCGATAGCTCCGTGCATTATCAGGACCGAGCTCTTCACTTTCTTTACGTGACGAATAGGAGAAAGCTTCTCGTACATTTCTTCATAATCCCAGGGAGTTCCGAAGAACCAGGCGAGATAACGGGGTATGTCTGTAGTACTGTACATACTGTAGAGATTCGAGAGCCCCGCACCAGGAGAAACTGCCTTAAAGCGGTCAGTCTGGGTGACAATCCAGAAGCTCATGTATCCACCGTAGCTCCAGCCGTAACAGATAAGTCGATCAGCATCTGCCCAGCCTTTCTCAACACAGAAGTCAACTCCCGTCATGCAGTCATCATAATCCCTGACGCCCCAATATCCGCGATTGGCGTTGAGGAATTCTTGACCATAATTAGAGCTTCCCCGGAAGTTCGGCTGGAGGATCATAAAGCCGTTGCCTGCAAAGAATTGATTTGATGAACTAAACGATTCGGTCCGTGCTGAGCTTGGTCCTCCATGAGGATTGAGAATGAGGGGATATTTCTTGCCCGGCTTATAATCAACAGGCCAGGTGAGTACTCCTTCAATCCATTGTCCATCGCTGTTTTTCCATTTAATTGTCTCTACTTTCCCGAGCATGATTTTCTCTTCTCGAAGCCATGGATTGGCATCGGTCAAGCGAACTGGATTCTTAAGATCCAAGTCCGCAGTGTAAATTTCCCCAGGCCAGCTGGACGGAGAATGGTACCAGATCCAACGCGTACCATCCTTTGATAACCTCCACTGAGAATTAGATCCCCGGGGAGGTGTAATCTTCTTGATATTGCCGGAGTGGATATCCGCCGAAAATAAGTTCCATGTTGTTCGGTCCCCGGTCGCCCAGTAGATTCTCGTTCCATCATGGGACCAGATTGGAGCCCGAAAATCAAGATCGAAATCTTTAAGCAGGATTTCCGGTTTGCCGCCGCCCGCTGGAACAAGATAAAGCTTGCTGTACCATGTGTTTGAGCTAGCGTGAGATTCAGAAGAAAAAGCGATGGTCTTTCCATCAGGCGACCACCGGGGGCTAGCATCCATGCCAGGATTTTCATATAACTTCCCGGGCTTCTTTGTCTCCAGATCGAATACCCAAATGTCGCTGTTCCAGCCTTCATCAACTTTGGTATTAGGCCGTGTCACATAAGCGATTTTTTTAGAATCAGGAGACCAGTGAACGTCACTCACAGTAAATTCACCTTTAGTAAGTTGCGTAGCTTCTTTCTTATCGATATCGTAAACCCAGAGGTGGCTCATACGAAACTTCTCGTCTACAACCTCGGCATCATCCTTTTCTTTTCTTCTTTTCTCTTCTTCTTCGCTTAAGGGGTCTCGCGCAGTAAAAAGGATATGGGCTACGTCCGGTGAAATCTCGTAAGATTGGACACCTTCCTTATGCTCGGTTACCTGCCAGGCCTCTCCTCCGTCCACACGCATAAAATATATTTGATTACGAGGGCCTTCGCTGGTATCTTCTCGTCTGTCTCTGGGGCTTTCGACCTTGCCACGGGAGCTTATGAAGGCAATCTTTTTCCCATCAGGAAACCACGAAGGAGAAGCACAACTCTCAGAACCATAAGTCATCTGTCTTCTTTGCCTGCCATCAACTCGGACTCGCCAGACATGTGTGGTGCTCTTCATATCTTTATCTTCCATATCTCGAATCTCCTTAGTGTAAAGAACCCATTGGCCATCTGGAGAAAGGCGAGCATTAGAAACTCGGTTTATCCGCAAGGTGTCTCGAGCAGAGATAACGGGGGGCTTTTTAGATTTGGGCTCATCCTTTTGATCTGCCGCTGAAACTGAGAGAGAAAATAGGAAAGAAATAATAAAAAATACTATGAAGAATTTCTTAAGACACTTTTGAACCATTGTCATTCTCCTTATAGCTATTCTGTTTATATAAAAAATCCAAAGAAATACTCGGCTTGGATTTATTAATTAAGATTCCATATGGAGAAATTGAGGACTGCTGCAAAGCTTACCCAAAGGATATAGGGAATAAGCAGCGCTCCTGCTAATCCTGAGACCCTGAAAAACTTAATAATCGTTATCAGGATTGCTATCCACAGAAAAATGATCTCTACAAAGGCAAAAAACGGGGATTTAAGGCCGAAGAATATAATTGACCAAAGCATGTTTAAAACCAGCTGGACAGCAAACCATAATAAGGCAACTCTTACCTCTGGATTGCGCAGAGTCTTTTGCCACACAAGAAAAAGAGATATCCCCATAATCACAAACAAACTTATCCATACTGGCGAGAACACCCAATTCGGTGGATTGAAAGATGGCTTATTGAGATAAGCATACCATGTGGGAATCGAAGGAGAAGTAAATAAAGAGCCCACAAATCCTGCTAATTGACAAATAATGAGACATAATATGAGTTTGAATAAATCTTTCTTTGTCATACCATTTTCCTCCCTAAATAAAGACGATTGATGATGCCCGTTATCATAATGCAGTTGATTTATTAGAACAAAAATCAGAACTGCTTTCAATACTCTCTTTAAATTTTTTTAAATTATTTATACTGCAGTACTCATTTCCTAATATTGCTTGATAGAAAGATACGCATTGTTCATTCCTTTTTGTCATTGCGGGCGAAGCGAAGCAATCTCATAAAATAAATTGCCAGTGAGATGCAGTGATAAAAAATCTAAAAAAATCACTACCTATTCATCTTAAAAGGCGGTTGATATCTATCCATAGGCTTGACAAATACATATTATTGTATTATATTACTAATACAATTATTAGAATGCGAGGTGCTCATGTTCCGCTCCGACCTTGATTTCAGTTCGCCTTTGCCGATTTACAGACAGGTTATTTATCTGATTAAACTGGAAATACTTTCTGGAAGGCTCAGCGATGGTGACCAACTTCCGCCGATAAGAGAGCTGGCAAAAATTTTAAAATTAAACCCGAATACTGTAGCAAAAGCGTACTACACTTTGGAAGAAGAGGGATTTATTGAAAGCAAAAGAGGCAGCGGCAACTGGGTAAATTACAAAAAAGCTAGATTGGATAGCCTCCGGAAAGGGATGGTTGAGGACGAATTCAGGAGTTTCCTGGAGACAGCCTTATCTATTGGAGCCACGATGGAAGATATAAAAAATTTAATCGAGAGGTATTCGGACAATGACCGAAAAAATCGTAAAAGTTGAAAATTTAAAGTTAAACATAGGAAGAAAAAAAATCCTGGATAATACCTCGTTAGAGCTTCAGAAAGGGGAATCGGTGGTGATTGCCGGCAGAAACGGCTCGGGAAAAACCACTTTTCTCAAATGCCTGGCAAACGTCATATTTCCGGACGAGGGCAGTATTAAATTCAGCGGAGAAGTACCCCTTGAAAAAATTGGCTATATTTCTGACCAGCTCAGCTTATTCGAGAATTATACGGTGAAACAAGGCATCAATTTTCATGCTTCTGTCTTTCACATTGAAGATTTTGACTACAGCTTGATAAAAGAGCTGAATCTGGATTTAAACCAGAAAATAAAAAACCTCTCAGCTGGGGAAAGAACTCTTTTTCATCTTTCCTTAATCCTGGCCCAGAAGCCAGAAATCCTGTTGATAGATGAGATCATACACGTCATCGATCCTTATTTAAGGGAGAAATTTCTGGAAGCTGTTATTGATTTAATGGATCGCTGCCAGACTACAGTTGTAATGGTCAACCACACCTTTTCAGAAATAGAAAAAATACCGGAAAGAGTGCTGGTGATGGAGAAAGGCCAGTTCATTCTGGATGAGAAAAGCGAAACACTCGGAGAAAAGCTAAAAAAAGTCGTATCAGAAACAGAGATGTCTGAAGAGGTGCCCTGCATTTTCAAAAGAGAATTATCTTACTTTAGGGAATATTTTGTTTATCCCTTTAACGAGCAGCTTAGAAAGAAATTCCCTCATGATTATAAAAATACCGGTTTGAATGAGATTATAAAAGCATTCATCGGAGGCCAGTATGTTAAAAAAGGAAATCAATGACGTTTTAAAACAAATTGTCTTCTTTACTGCTGCGGTTCTCCTGCTGCCTGCACTCCTTATAATCACAAAAATTATACCCCATCAATCTTACTTCAGCGTTTTCTTTCCCTTATTCCAGTTCGGATTAATCTTCTTGGCCTTTTTTATGGGATCTTCCCTGTTTTCATTAGAACACGGTCAAAGGGGAATGGAATACTTGCTATCCCTCCCCTATTCTCGGCTTAAGCTTATCGGCTTCAAGATTCTTCCGAGGCTCATCGCCGTTATGATTTTCTTTGTAGCATTTTGGATTCTCTACAATACCGGCGGTGAATACCTTGTCGCATTTCCTTTCGCCGCCTTTGCTGCTATTTACTTCTTCTTGTTCTTTATTTCGCTCTCTCTATCAGCCAATTCCGAAAATTTCCTTGTTCTTTTTGTAGCGTCTTTTTTCTCTTTATTCATTTGTTATGGACTACTATTCTTGATTCTCTGGCTCGTTATGCTGATAAAAGGCATTCCTTTCAGCCCATTATTTTTAAGGTATCTTTTTACCTGGGAGCATGCTTCTTACCTGCCTGCTTTAATTTTACTCGTTGGATCTGTCTTTCTTCTTCCGTTCTTAATATCTTTTGTCCTCTCTTTTAAAAAATTTGATATCCGGCCGGCAAAAGTCTATAACAAACGATATTTCAAATATTTCACTCCGATGTTGACCTTGGGTTTTATAATCTCCTTTCTTTTTGTTTACTGGAGTACAGGTACTGGCTACAGACAATATTATCTCACCCAGGATCATAAATTGATCGAATCCCGCTCCTATTCTGGCATAAAAATTTACGAGGATAACAAGGTTCATAAGGTCGAAGGTGACTTCTACTTCTGGTTGCCTTTTCTGGAAGATAATGAATATTTGTACGAGCGCTCTTATAATAATATTATCAGACTGAATACTGCTGATTATGCGGCTGAACTTCTTTACGAAGCACCGTCTGAAAGAGACATTACTTGGCAGTTCTGGAAATACGACCAAACAATAGCCTTTCTGGAAAGAACTGAAAAGCGAGAAATAAACAGAAAGAGATATTTCTCTGATAATCAGCTTGTATTGATCGATGAAGCTTTAAAAGAAGTAACAAGGATACCCTTGGAATATCAATTACTAGAAAAAAGCTACGCGCCAACTCTTATCGGGACAGATAAAATTGATGGCGAGCGATTCTGGCTAATATGCACCGGAAAATACAGGAAAAACCAAATCCTGAGAATATGGAAGGATGGCCGGATTGAAAACATCGGGGAAAGTCACAAAGCCCCATCTTATGTCAATCAGATGCTCATCAGCTACACCGAAGAAGAGATAATCATCAGCAAGGAGAGGAAAGGTCAGTTTGAGATTATAAGGAAGATCCCGAACAGCAAGGGCTTTCAATTTGGAATCGGATATTTGAGAAAAAACCTTAACAACGTCCCTCTAAAAGAACTCTACGGATGGAGAAGAGGTCCGAAAAGCCCAAAATATGCCAGGTTGAGCCTGGAAAATTTTGAAATCGAGGAATTCGGCGAGACAAAAGGCTATCTCCAATTCTTCTACCCTGATAAATACTACCTCGTTGAGACAGCCCATGTTGCCTCTGCAGTTAAAGTTTATGAGTTTAAGGAAGGAAAGATAAAGCTTCTAAGGACATTTTCAGATTTTGATACCACAGAAATAAGAAATAGATTCCGCCTCTGCAAGGGGGGCGTTGTTATCAGGGAAGGTAAAAAAGTAAAAGTATACGCTTTCCCCGATTTAAAAGAAATCAAGTTTAAAAAATTGTAAGGAAGCTATCTATTTATAAATATAATATAGAAAAAAGGTGGGTTTGATGAATCAAACCCCTACATTAACTACAAATCATTACATATGTTTTAAAAGGTGGGTTTGATGAATCAAACCCCTACAACAAAAAAAAGGACGGGCTTGATGAATCAAGCCCTTACATTAACTATAAGTCATTGATTATATTTTAAAAGGTGGGTTTGATGAATCAAACCCCTACAATAAATCAAGCCCCTACAAGTACACACAACAGCTATCTTATCAGTTCATACCTGAAGCGCCCGCCTTCAAGATAAAAGCGGCTGTAATTCGTAATCAACCCAGGTGGTATTTTATCGGGCCCTGTTACCTCACAGAGAGTATAACTTAGCCCGTTAATCGTAATCTCATCTCTTCCTATCGAAGGAATAGCCAATCCTAAAAACAAATGATTTGGAATCTTTATCAATATAAGAGGATACCTCTTAAAGTTTGTCCACATGGAGGCAAAAGCAACTCCCTTTGAATCGCAATCTCCAAAATTGTTAGCCAGGACTTTAGGAGGAACCCAGAATCCTGCTATGATTTTATTGTTTTCTATGAAGGGAGGGATACCGTATTTAATCTCCTGGATAAAAGCCGACATTAAGAACAGCAACTGACGAAGAGACATTCTTTTCTTCATTTTCTTCATGCTTTCCACAACTTTTTTTACTCGGGGACGATTATTCCGAACACAGCGAGAGTAATTCACTCCGATGCTGTCTCCGATAATTTGAAATCCTCTCTTCTCTAAAAATGCTTTTTCCTTCTTTTTTTGCTCTCTATCTATCTTTTTAAAATAAGCATTTTCTTCTACTGCAAGTTTATCTTTAATTATCTCGGATTCGGCTTTCACTTCTTCATAAAGAGCTGGGGGGACGGAAATCTTGAGCTTGAATTTCTTAGCATCTATTTTTTCGATTAGAATATACTGAGGGTATTTGCTCTTGTCTATTTGACGCCTTGTAAATTCCTCGAGATAAGTGATCATCTCTTCTCTCATTTTTTCGAAGCTTTCTTCCAGGTATTTCTCCAATTCTTCAGGATAGTAGCCAAACTCCTCCTCTGCATCAGATAACTGCTGTTTGGAAATGGAAAAAGTCATAGAGTAACCATCTCCTCCGTAATCCCTCCAGCCGTAGGTGAGTTCATAACCTGTTTCTTTATCTATTTTTTCAAAGATATTTAGGCTTTGATTAGGGCCAATTTTTTGATTTTGATTGAGAAAATTTGACTTACCAAAGGAATTGCTATTAGAAAGATTATTATTACCCAAAAAAGAGGCCAACAGTATTAAACTAATCAGGGCAAGGGAAACCAAAGAAATGGAGAAAATGGGCGTCTTCATTTAAGATTTAATCAAAGGGAATCGACCCGACCTCGGGGAAAGGAATCAAAGCTCTGGTCAAACCTGAAACACCAGAGCTTATCAAAAGACAAATCCCGATAATAAAAAGAGCCATAAAAATAGCAATCGCTATATTGTTATCCTTTATTTCCTGATAATGATCTATCCGAGGGGTTAATTTATTAAACAGCCATAAGCTGAATAGGATGCAGACTATAGCCAGAATTCCAGCCAGGAGAACATACCCAGCACCATAACCAAGCATTCGTAAAAAGTTCAAAATATTTCTTTCTTGGCCGAGCACAAAAATTTGGATGACAGCCATGACCGGATAAATTGCCTGTTTAACAACCAGTGCTTCTCCTAAGATGATGCTTCCCAAAATTATCCCTACGGAAGTATTTTTTCCCCTTAGCTGGCGCTCTTCATCGAAACGTGGTGTGAGGACAAGAAAGAGGCGATAGCTGCCAAAGATAAGAATAAAACTTATGAATACTGAAACCAAAAGTTCTAACAATCCAAAAATTATCTGTTGACCGCTCATTTTCTCACCCTTTCAATGATCTTATAGTTTTTAATACCTGTCTTTCTGTCAAAAGGATACACAAATGCTGCAGGGTAGCAGATAAAATCAATACAGAGAACTCCTTTTGCGGCAAGAAAAGAATGAAGGGCTGCCCCTTCAAACCCTAAATCTGGAGACCTTGCTCTTTGCTATTGCTCAGACTTAACGACATTCTTGGCTACGGGTCCTCGGTCGCTCTCTTCCACGTCAAAACTTACTTCTTCGCCTTCAGCGAGAGTCTTGAAGCCTGGCATGGTGATAGAGGAAAAGTGAACGAATATGTCCCGACCGTCTTCTTCTTTAATGAAGCCGTATCCCTTTTTGTCGTTGAACCACTTTACGATCCCTTTCGGCAAAGCTTCGACCTCCTTTAAATAATTTTAACTTATGGTCCCAAGCCTTAGGTCGCGGCTCTGTCATAGGGAAAAATCCTTTAGAGCAAAGCCGACCCCCGATAAAGCAGGGCCATTTCTTATGTCGAAATATAATTTATAAATTAAAAAAAAAATTTATTCAAGAAAAAAATGACCTTTTATTGACACTTTTAAATGCTGATTTTGTCTATTTTCTGCCGTTTTAAGCCTGAATGAAGTGGAAGATAACCATGCCAGTTCCCAGTAAATCCAGGTATCTTCTTTAATAGCTCTCTGACGTTATATCATGTGCTTTTTTGACAAAAGTTATTAATTAAATATACTTGTAGCTGATTTAAGCCTTACGGAAGAGAATACATCCAGAAGAATGCTTTTAATAATGGACAAAAATATAAAATCTGCCTATAATGGGCACCTTGCCGCCGGAGAGAATTCATATTAGATATCGAAATTATAGATGAAACGACTTTGCTTGATAATTTCTTAGATTATTTATAAACATAAAAGAAAAAAGGAAGAGGAGGAATTTTTCGGATGAGAGGCTTATGGTCTGGTGTTGAATTTATAGTAGCAATTCCTTCCTACATGGAAGCGGATACCATCCCTTATGTTACAAAACAGGTCGATCTCGGGCTCACAAAATACTTTGGCAATCTCAGGTCAATTATTCTTAACGTTGATAACAATAGCGAAGACGACACAAAGGGAGCATTTCTTTCTACGGATACCAAAAATCCAAAGCACTACATTACGACTCCTGAAGGAGTGAAAGGTAAAGGAAATAACCTCCTTAATTTTTTAAAGTTTGCGAAAAGTCATGCTGCTACCTTAAAGGCGGCTTTAACCGTTGATGCTGATCTGCGTTCAATTACTCCTGAGTGGGTAAAGTACTTAGGTAAGCCAATTCTTGAGGGTTATGATTTCACTTTGCCCCTGTATTCTCGGCATCAATTCGATGGAACGATAACTAATCATATCTGCTATCCGCTGTTCTATGGTTTATTGGGTGAGGATGTGCGACAGCCTATTGGTGGTGAGCTTGGCTTTTCCCCTGCACTTATGAATCACTGGTTGAAGCAAAAATGGGACCCTCAGGCAAAACAGTACGGTGTCGATGTCTTTATGACGCTCCACGCCATTTTTGGTAACTTCAAGATTTGTGAAACAGGTCTTGGAGCAAAAATACACAAAGCCAGTGCGCCAAAACTCGGACCTATGTTTACTCAAGTGATTACAACATTGTTTGATCTCCTTCTCTCCCGAGAGTCGTCCTGGATAAGCATGCCAGTGATGAAGCCTAAGCCTAAAAAAAGATTTGGCCTTAAAGAGCTTGGTCTACCCCAGGAACTGAAGATCGACATGAGAGAGCTGAAAGATAAATTGAGGAAGGAATATTATCCACGAGAAAAGCTGCTCAAAAGAATTCTAAGTGATTATGCCAGTTCGAGCCTGGCAAAAATGTTTGATCATGACAATTACAGCATTGACATTCTGATGTGGACCCAGCTGGTTTATCAGCTCCTGTTTTCTTACAGAAATGGTTCTCCACACGCCAGAAAAGATATTGTAGAAGCCCTTAAACCCCTCTATTTCACACGCTCAGTGACTTTTGATTACGAAACGTGGCGTTACACTCCCAAGTATGTTGAGGAAGCAATACTCGAACAGGCGAAGGGCTTTGCGGCTCAAAAGCCCTATTATCTGGGTTTGCATGTGAACGAAGCAAAAAAAAAGGCTGCAAAGTAGCTGGGGTCAGACTTGCATAACTTGAATAATTGTTGAATAATTGAAGTCAGCTTCTCAAAGCTGAATAAAAAATAAAAGCGTGGGGGGTAAGACCTTTCGAACTTTTAAAGATTAATTTTCTTGCCCCTTCCTCAAGAGCTTAACCGTTTTAATAATCCTAAAATCTTTAATTAATGAAAACGCAAACGATTTGATTCGATCCATAGCAAATTATAAAAGTCTTAAAGGTCTGACTCTAGTGTCACATACTGTGTCATGTCACACTTGTATAATTTGTTGTTATTTAACCAATTAAGTCAGATGCCAAGGAAAACTGTGACATTTAATTCTATTTTTAAATTTTCCTATTTTTGGTCTTTAGTATTTATTTCTTTGTATATCAATGAGTTAGTGTTCATAAGCCATCTTGGCACAAAACTTGTACATAGTTTATTCAGATAGAATGACAGTGCCTGAAAGTGAGATTTTTTTGTGAAATATCCGTCAAAGAAAAGAGAAGACAGTTGCTTATAAATATAAAAGAAATTTCTTTAAACATCATTATTTTAAAAATTTTAATTAGCCATAATAAAATTAAAAGGAGGTATAAGGATGAACAATTTTAAAGGAAAAAAGACCAAGAAATTAATTGCCGGAGTTCTATTCTTGTTTCTTTTCACGATGATGGCAACTCCCGACCAACTATATGCAGGTAAATGCACAAGAGCTTTAATGGACTGCATGATTGATGCCGGAATTGCCACTGTGCTGGGTGCGATCGCAGGCTTTTTTTCAGGTAACATAATTGGTTCGATGCTTGGCGCGGTTGCAGCAGGTGGTGCCTATTCGACAATGTGCCTTGCTGGCTACGACTTCTGCAAGCGCTATTATGAAGGAAGATAGATAAGGCTGCTCATACCGCACACCGACTATTATAAGTAGTACCTTAACTAGGAACTAAAGATTAAAGGAGGGAAAATATGATTTTGAAAATCCAAAAACACATGAAAAAAGTATCCTTAATCTTGATCGTTTTTGCAATTTTCTTGAGCGTAAATGTATCCCCACTGGAGGCTGGAAGTTGTGAAAAAGCTGTTTCTAATTGTTTGCTCGACGCGATAACGTCCATACCTTTGTTCTCAAGGGTATATTTGGATATTGGTTACTGTGTTAATGGCTGGATTTTTTGCAGAAAATACCTTAAGGATTAAGCTACCGCAGGATGGAGAGTTTTAAAAAATCAAAAGCATAGGCAATCTCGAGTTCCTAAGGAGACGATAATGAAGTTGATAAAACCATTATTTCTTGTTTCTTTTTTGGTGATAGCTATTCATGCGCATCTTCCTTTCTTAAGCGGAAAAGACATTCAGAAAATACTCCTTGAAGAAGTTCTTTCTATAGGAAGCTTGGAGGACGATGCTTTATTTCAGTGGGTGGGAGTTATCTCTGATTCCGATAGTTATATTTATGTTACTGATAACATGGATTATTCATTGAAAAAATTCGATGACCAGGGAAATCTCTTAAAGAAAACAGGACGAAAGGGACAAGGTCCGGGGGAATTCTTGGCTCCCAGGTATTTAAGTATCTCAAACGAGCTTCTTTATGTCACAGATCAGTTTAAATCCGAAATTCAAGTTTTTGATAATAATTTAAATTACAGCCGCAGCGTGCCAATCTCAATGCCTGTAGCCGATTTAAAAGTTCTATCTGATGATGAGATTGCTGTTGCCACCATCTCCACGGCTAAAGCCGGAAGGATCTTCATCTTTAACTCAAAAGGAAAGATTAAGCGCGAACTCCAGTACTCTGATAAAAAGTTACCTCTCTTGATGGATAATGTGAACTTTGACTTTGACTCTCATGGCAACCTTTACCTTGTTTATAATTACCAGGATAAGATTGAAAAATTTGATCCTGAAGGAAGAAAAATATGGACTAAAAAATTGCTAAACATCAAAAAAATTAAAAGAGAGAAAGTTGGACAATTCACGCTACCCACAAAATTTGTTTACAAAGATATAGCTCTGGACAGTTCAGGAAATTTATTCATCCTTGGTGGCAGTTTTGCTAAGAATCCAAGCTGCGATGTTTATGTTCTCAACCCAGAAGGTACGCGCTTGACTGCCTTTACATTGCCTGATTCGAGCCATTGCATTTATATAGACAGCAACGATTTCCTCTACTCAAGGGCCAATGAGGGGGTAACTCTTAAAAAATTCAAAATAAAGTATGTCTATGATTAATTAGACTGCTTTGTTGCTCTACTTGACTTCAAGCTTTCCTTTGCTATAAGCTATACGAGAAATTCTTGTATTTAAACTCGAGAAGGGAATTTTCATTGCCCTGAAGGAGATTGCCAAATGCTCTGGTGGGTTTTATTGCTGCTTGTTTTGGTAATTCTATCCTACTTGTCACAATTAGGTGTCCTTTTTACTATGCAAATAAAGTCCCCATATTTAGTTGCTACTGTTATAAACATCTTGATTCTGGCTTGTATTGTTGGAGTGGTTATTAGAATTCTGAAAAGGATGAGGAGAAAAGAAAAAGAAACACTCATCCTGAAGGTAAAACAACTCGAGGAAAAATTAAAGGCTAAAAAAGAAGAAAACAGCGGTTAAATACACGAGCACATATAAGAGAAATTCAGAAACCGAAATCTACTAACATCTCTTGCTTCGTTATCTTTTCTAATCCCGTAAAAAATGCTAACCCCCTTTCTTTCTCTCAAAAACATTGAATCTTCCAGAAGGTTCTGGCATTAGATAAATTTATATTTTTAATGCTCTGATGAAAATGAAAAAACTAGATGATTTAAAGATCATCGATTTTCATGTCCACATCGGCCTCAAAGAACACTGGTATGAATGGATCCACGCTTACCAAAAGGAAGCTCATTCAGAGTATTATGAACGCTATGAGGAAATGATTGACCCGGAAAGGTTTGCTACCTACCTCAAAAGCCATCAAATAGAAAGGGCCGTAATCCTGCCTGAAATAAGCCCTATTACCACCGGTGTTGTCTCTAATGAATATGTCCTTGATTTTTGCCAGGGCAATGATATTTTCCTTCCTTTTTGCACTGTTAATCCTTTTCTGGTCAGTCAGCCAGCCCAGGAATTCAGAAAATATATTAAGATGGGCGCAAAAGGAATAAAACTTTATCCCTCTTACAATCATTTCTATCCAAACGAAAGTTGTCTCTATCCTCTTTATGCTATAGCCCAAGAGCATAGGCTTCCGGTTCTCATCCATACAGGTTCCTCTGTGTTTAAGGGCTCAAAAATAAAGTATGCTGATCCTATCTATTTGGATGATGTGGCTTCAGACTTTCCAGATCTCCTCCTGCTCATGGCTCACAGCGGAAGAGGTCTATGGTATGAAAAAGCATTTTTTCTCTCTCGGCTTCATCCGAATCTTTATCTGGAAATTTCAGGGCTGCCCCCTAAAAATCTGCTGAATTATTTTCCCGACATGGAGAAAGACATCGATAAATTTGTCTACGGATCAGATTGGCCTGGGATCAAGATGATCAACAGCAACATTGAAGCTATAAAAGAACTTCCCCTGACTGAAGAATCTATAAGAAAGATTCTCTACGAAAATGCTGCCAGCATTCTGGGATTTAAATAAAACTTCAGATAAAAAAAAGAATCCCTTTTCTAATAAGTTGACCTGGCCCCTTTTTTCTTTTTTTCTAGCGCCACCGTAACCTCCTTTCTCCTTTTTCTACTGGAGAAAAGTAGCCTTCCCCCTTCCTTCCTTTATTTTTCTTCAACTTTAATCAATCGAAAGAGATTATAGAACGCAAACAAGACCATAACTAAACTTATAACTTGAGCCACTGACAAGGAGAAGAAAGGACTTGGCGTGGTTATCCTGAAGAACTCGATGATGAATCTCTCAACACCCCACGCTAAAAGGTAGATTGAAAAGATGTATCCCCGAGGCTGATTTTTCTTTCTTGTCCGCCAAAGGAAAAGAAATATAAAGAACATTGTGATACTTTCATATAGCTGTGCAGGATGGAGGCTGAGATTTATTGAAGAATCTATTCCGTAAAATTTTACACCCCAGGGAAGATTGGTGGGCCGGCCTAAACAACACCCGTTTAAAAAACAGCCTATTCTCCCGAGAGAGATGCCGATTGCCAATGCAGGTGCGGCGCTATCAGCCATAACCCAGAAATTCCTTTTGGTCAGTCTTACAACTAAAAAAGCAATTAAAACAGAAAAGATGAATCCTCCATGATAAATTCTACCAGAAGATATCATTGCATTGACTGGATCTTCAAGAAAATCTCTAAGAGAGACATTAATTAAAATATAAAAAACTTTTGCTCCGCCAAAACCACTTAACAGCATCGTTATGGACATCAACATAAATATTTTAAATTTTTCTCCTCTCCGTTTCAGTTCTATCCAGAACAGATAAATTGAAAGCAAAAAAGCTAAAGTGTACAATATTGAGTAAGATGTAAAAGTAAAGATTCCGATGTCTATTTCAGGATACATGTCTGATTTTTTCTGCTTTTAACAAAATCCAGCCCGCCTGCGCGCACGCACAGATAGGTTTCTCAAGATTCTCGCGAAAAAGCTTATAGCACAGGAAAAATTTGATGTCAAAAGAGTGAGCCCGGCTGCTGCCTTATATCACATTAGTGATTCATTGCCTTTTTGACGTCTTCATCTAAGTTGATATTATTCACATGGATTCTATTTGCCAAAATCAAACCAGAAACGAGCATAAAGAGCACCACTAGCATGAATTACGCCTTTTTATTTATCTTTTTCTTGAAAAAAAGTGTTAGAACAACTAGAGTAATCAATAAATTGAATCTCATTTCTTTATTCTTTATTAATAATATTTGATGTGGATAGAAAAAACTGCCTCATTATGAGAAATAAGAAATCCTTATTCCAGCACGCCTTTTTTAGCCAAGCAAGAAAGAATAGAGTACAGGAGGATTACTGCTCAAGAATGCTTAGAGGTTTTTCGCTTGTGGAGCTACTCATCGCAGTTGCTATTGTCGGTATTCTTGCGATGATAGCTATTCCCAATTTCATGACAGCTGTCCATAGAGCAAAGCAGAAAAGCACTATGAAAGATATCGTTTCCATCTGTACAGCCATTGCTGGCTATGTTACCGATAATGAATCCACTCCTGCACAAGATGGCACTTATGATGGAAGTACAGACTTCTACAAGGCACTTTCCCCTTTCTACATCAAAGTCCTCCCTATTAGCGACAAATGGGGTAATGGTTTTCGCGTCTGGACTGGCGAAAGCGCTACCCAATACGGGATTTCTAATCCTACGCGACCTGATTTTTTAGTCTCTTCCTTTGGACGCGATAATAAAAAAGATAGTTTTTTCTTCAGAACTAACGAGCCTGAGGGGGGATTCTTTCTACTCACCAGAATGTCGGATTTTAACAACGATTTGATTATGTGGAATGGCTCCTGGATTCGGCGTCCTGCAGTTTTTGAGCGCCGGGGTTGCTAATTTTCAGTAAGGTTTCCTCAGCATCACCAAGAAGATGATTCATCTCGAAACTTTTTCCCGTGTATCTCGCGGAGCTTAGACTTACATTTTTTTGCCGAGTCGGTCTTTAGCAATTGGTTACAGAGTGAAGCATCGTAATAAGGAGGGAGTTCGTTTTTTGGGAGGCACTCTCTAATACTCTGAATTCACCATAACCTCTTCTCCGAAGCTTCCGTTTTTGGGCAAAGGTTTATTTGTAGAATTCACAGCACGCATAATTCTTATTGCTCGGATGCCCGCTTCTAAAGCAGCTTCTATATCGGAATCTGCATCTCCGTAAAATATCTGAATTTTGTTTTCTTTAATCGGTTTGATTTTTAAATTTTCCCCTAACTTAACGCCAGTAAAAATCACTTTTTGCGGATTTTCTAAATCAAAAGTTTTTACAAGAAGTTCAGTGACTGATTCTGTTTTTGTTCTTGTTCTCGCTGTTATAAAATAAATTGAGTCACCTCTTTTTTTATGCAACTCAATTAGCTTTCGGGCACATTCTTTAGGAATGCTGAAGCGATCAAGCCCGTTGTTCATTTCATTCCAAAATTCTTCCATAATTGTAAAAGCCTTGTTTTCCGGGGAATACTTCTGCCGCCCATAGTAATAACCAGGGCTGGAAAACAACACAGTATCATCGATATCGAATCCAACATTCATCGGTAGTTGATTCTCCAGACTTCTAGCAATCTCTTTTAAAGTAACCCAACGAATATTTTCCTCTTGTTCAACGCAGACACAATTCACCAACACAACACTTATAATAGCGATGATAAAAGCTATTCTTTTAAACATTACGCCTTCTCCTTCTTAAGGACCGTGAATAAATTTCACATAGTCCTATAGCATAGCAAAAATTTGATGTCAAAAATATGAAATATCAGGGCAGAGAAGCTTCAACCCAAAGATCATCTTCTAAATAAGAAATATGGGCTTCCTTTTCAGATGATCGTATGATTTTCCCGTTTGAACGAAAGCCATAAGATCTTTTTTTGCGACCACTTTTAATTTCGATATCTATCTTTTTATTTCTCAGGGGGAAAGATGCTCGGATTTTTTCTATTCCGGGGATCAACTTTGGCCGTATCCGAAGGTGGTCTACTTCGGGCTGAATCCCAATGATGTGATGAATCAGTAGAATGAGCATTTCTGCCCAAGTCCAAGGTGTTATACCAATCTGAGAAAAGTGCGGCGCTAAATGCTGTCCGTAATACTCAAACCACGAGCCAGACAGCGCACCAGGAACTTTATTGAGCCACTGCAGGATCTTCCACACTTTCTCAAAATTTCCTGTTTCAACATAAGCACGGGCAATAAATAGAGAAGGAAAAGGCCAGGAGCCAGGAAACTCAGTTTCTGAGCTTACGTGATAGCGACCATAACCTCCATCCTTCCAAGCTTGATTCCAGAGTGTTTCGACACTATCCAAGGTTAAGGATGCCAGGGGTGAATCTGGAGATATGAATCTCATGGCGATGGGCAAAACAGATGAAGTATCAGGATTAAGACGATGCTCCCTCCTTAAAGATAAAGGCACTCCCTCTGACAATCGAGCTTTAGGCAAAGGTTTGATAATTTCTTGAATTATTCCATCGGCACTGCGTCTCTTGATGAATCCACGGCTATCAACCAAGCCGTATCGAGAGTCGTCTAACATGGCGCTCTTTATCCGTCTCGCTTCTTCCTCCCAGCGTAAGGCCTCTCGTTTGCGGGAGACAATAAAGGCAAGAGTGGAAGCTGCCGAAAGCCCTATGGCAGCAAACAATTGATGGGCTAACTCCATCCCTTTTACGATCCCATAAGCCTGGTTTCTTCCCCAGTACTCCTTTCTGTTGGCCAATAGACCAGAGCGTTTTTGGAGAAAAACGTCGGATAAATGAAACTCGGCAGAAGCTGCAATTTTGTTCCAGTGTTTGACAATCAATTCTTGGGAATCAGTCCAGAGGACATAATTTTTCAAGGCAAAAAGAAGTACTCCATTCTGGTCCAAATCAACCTCATCTGAACCTCGCTCTTCGCTGGAATCTATGATATCCCCTTTTTTGGTCACAAACTTTTCAAACAGGCGGTCAAGTATAGTGTAAGCAATCTTATGGTGACCCGAAATGGTCAAACCCACGGCCATCATCGCCTGATCCCTCACCCGTTCCCGGTTATGCTGCCAGATGCTGCAATCCACTTTTCCTGACTTGGAAATAACTGCCGGCAATTGAAACCGTGAGGCATTAAAATAATTATCCAGGATGGGCGAACCAAACGAGGCATAAGTTTTCTCTTTCCAATACTGAAGGGCTTTGCGGCCTATCCCTGCTTCCGACACCAAATCAAGAATGACATGTTTTCCTGAACTATTTAAAGTATAGCGGAGGAATATCTTTTTTATTCCTTCAGGTTCTAAAGAGAATTCCTCGTCAATAGTATTGTCAAGAATTCCCGTTTTTAAACGCGCCTGAACTATGTGATCGGTTGCGTTTTTTAGGCGAACTTCGCGCATAATCGCAGGGTGAGATAGGTCCGGACAGTAAAAGAACTCAGCAACCCGGAAATTGCCGACCTGCCATAGGACCTGTGCAACAGGAAATTCATATTCTTCCAGCCAACCTGCTTCAAGAGACCCTGTTCCTGTGGTTTTAGCTGATGGCGCAGAGATGAGGCGGATCATCGTGTTTTCCAGACCAGAATCTGGATCAAAGGTTAAAGCCTCCCTTTTTTTCCCCAGATATTCCGGATTCATGATCAGCAGGCCTACTGGTGTTCCCTCTCCGGAAGGAGCGATTTGAACAGCAGCCTGAATGTGTCCATTACCGAGAAAAAAATAGGACACATCTTTGAGCTTCGTCCGGACATCCGGATGGCCCTTAGCTGGGTCATCGTCGCAGAAATGTTCTTTAACGTTAATCATTAATATATCTACGATCCTTAAGGGCTTTAGCGCGCGAATATAAAATTAAATTTATTTAGATTATATGTCAAACGTATTTTTAAGAGAAAGGAAAATATCTTTTCTCTAGGGCAAGGCTTTACCCCGCGAGTTTTTTTTGCTATTGACAAATATCGATAAAACCCTTATCTTTTTAGTGGTAAGTGCTTTAAGATAAAGGCGTCCTGGAAGAGCGTAATTAGACAATTTGTGAGCATTTTATCAGAATTAACTGAGAAAAAATGAAAAAAACGGTTATAACCATAGCTCTGGCTATCAGTTTGATTACTTTTGCTAATTTATTTGCAGCAGAAACAAAAGAAAATCTTATACTAACATCCAATTACCAAAAGCTATCCTTTGATTATAAAATCAATTCTCATTCTTTTTCTATCTCTGACGATATGGAGAAGTCGACAGATATATTAGAGCCCAATGGTAATGGTTCTTTATCACCTGAGAATTACGCTCAACAACAAAAAGATTCCGTAGCCCAGTTTAGTCTGGCAGCATTGGATCCAACTACTTTTTCCCTCAAGATCCCTTCCGAAATAATCTCAATACAGAGAAACAAGAAAAGCTATTCAAAGGCAGCTTTTGAAATCACCTCCCTTAATGTAACAGTATGGTTCTTTAACAGGTTCATAGATCATCAGCCTTGGGCATACATTTCATTGGAGTCCATGGCTAGAAATCTTAGATCTGGTTTTGTTTATGATATCGATACTTACAGAACCAACCAGCTAGGACACCCTTGGCATGGAGCAATTCATTATTCCATAGGAAGGGCAAACGGATTAAATTTCTTAGAATCCACAATCTGTTCCACTTTTGGTAGTTATACCTGGGAAGTCTTTTTAGAATCGATTCGACCTTCTTCCAATGATCTTGTTCTTAATACCCTCGGAGGTGTAACGCTGGGTGAAGTTTTATTTAAAATTGGAGATCTGCTCTTGGATGAGAACTCCTCCGGATTTGAAAGAGTAATCCGAAAATCTTTAACCTTCATCCTCAATCCTGCTTACGGAATAAAGGCATTATCAGGCAAATCTTTAGCAACTATAAATCCTCAACATAAACACTATTATGACCTAAGCATACCATTTGGAGCTTACACTTCATCCAATGATAAAGCCCGCTTCCTCATCGCAGCAGACCTGGAATATAAAGATTTTCTTAAAAAAGATTTCTCAAGAATAAGTCCTTATGACTGGTTCACATTTGATTGTAGGTTAGGGATCCATGATAACGGTATTCGCCATAGAGAAATTTTCACTACCGGAATAATTGCTGGGAAAAGAATTAAAAATGGCCTGGCTGGCCTTTTTGGAGTTTTTGATTATATAGAATCCGATTTTGCTGATAGGATGTCCGCTATGGGTGTAGGGCCAGGCCTGGTTACTGTTTATGTTAGTGATTCGAACTTATTCTTTAACAGCTCTGGAGTTCTCTCTCTAATTTATGGTGGCTCCAGTCCATCGATTGACTCAGAAAACGGCCATTTTGGGATGAAAGTGAATGATCCATATTACTGTGGACCTGGAATGCTGGGTAAAGTTAAGCTTGAGTTTGGAAAGAAAGATTTTGCCAGTATTGAGACCGGCTTCTCCCAGTATTGGGTGCATTCCATATATACTGATGCAGACGAATTCCTGGCTATTTTGTCTCTTGATATCAAATACGACCTTTCAGAAAAATCACAGATAAGCTTTGGATATGATTATTACCTAAGGCATGCATCACTTCAGGAAAGGTATTTTACAGGGGCAAAACCTGCTGTTCGTGCCTTGTATATCTATAAGTTTTAAGAATTTAAACAAAATCCCCAGGTTCAACCTCCAGCGATTATCGAAAATACAATGTATTAAATCTAGTTCTATTTACTTATTTTATCCGGAGGAATCTGCTTAATTCTTCATCTTTAACAAATCTTTCGAAACCGAAGATGCATAAGATATCCGATAAGGATTAAAAAATTTATGGTGATAACAGACCAAGACATAAACCTCGCGTAGAGATTTCTTCCCATAATATCATACAGGGAAAAAGTAATAATAAAGAAATTAAAAACAACAACACCTCTCAAAAACTTTGAATACCCAAAGAAATTATGAATGATTATCGTTACCCCTAAAACAGACATCAAGAGCGTATAATCCCATCCCAAGGGAGATATCAGGGGAATAAGAATGAGAAGAATGGAGCACTCGAGCACTGACGCCCGGTCTATTTTTCTTCCTATTAGAATAACAGCCAAGAAAAGAATACCAAGGATGGCTATTACCAGCCCAGAGAGTAAAAAAGAGATATTTTGATTTCCCGTCCATTTCATGAAAAGAGCTATAATAGAAATATTATCCTGCGAAGCAAGAAGAGCTTTTGTGGATCGAGAAAGAGTTGATATCCATTCCTTGAAGATAATAATGTTTCCGCGCCAACCATAAAAAGCAGCCGGGATAAAAAGAGCAAATAATAAAAAGCCTATACCGCTCAAAAGAGACTTCCATTTTTTCTTCAATAAAAAATAAGGTAAAAAAATCAGGGCATAAGGTTTCAAGGCAGTGGCCACTCCCCAGAGAAGTCCGGCGTATGTATCTTTTTGTGAAGGCATCGTGTCTTTATCATGAATAAAAAACCAGATCATAAAAAGTAGGATCATCGTGACGACTGCGTTAATTTGTCCCAGATAGAGCTCCCTTAAGAAAAATTTAGCCAGTATCAAAGGGGGTAAAATAAGCAGATATACGGATTTTTTCTCCTCCGAAGGAAGAATCTTATTTGAAACATAAACAAGGGAACAAAGGCAAAAGACAACGATAAAGTACCAGATAGCTTTTGCTGCATTAAGGGGAAGAAAAGACAACGGAAGGTATAATAGAGCAGAGGAAGGGAGATACTTGAACATGAAGTGGCCGTCTTCAACTTGATACAGGGATTCGCCTCCTCCGAGTCTTTTCCCAGCCTTGTAATTTACTTCAAAATCAATCATATGTTCTTTGACTTTGAGGAGAAAAAGCGAGAGGAGGATGATGAAGGCAAATAAAAAAAGAAGCAGCTTCTTTTTTTTCAGATGCATAGCTTCAACAGTTATTCAGACTAATATTTGCTTCACTTCGTTATAAACTTCCATGACTGAGATTGCTTTTAAACACTTATTATCTTTGCACGGAGACTTCCGGTGATTAAATGCAGATACGCAGGGGCTGCAGGCGTAATTAGAGTAAAATACACGACAATTCTTCCCTAATGGTCCGTACAGTTTGGGTGTCTCAGGACCAAAAAAGGCAAAAGTTTTTATATCTGTCATAGAAGAAAAATGCACAGGACCACTATCATTAGTAATCAGAACGTCTGCTATATTGTAGAGATCTATAAGCTCAGAAAAAGTAGTCTTTCCCGCAAAATTTATGCATCTTTCAGGGCTCACAGCATCGCAGATGATACGAACATCTTTTCTCTCGGATTCTACCCCAGTAATGATAATGTATATTCCCTCGTGTTTGAGAAGCAGTTTCGCAAGCTCTGTATAATTCTCTAAAGGCCATCTTCTTAAAGGGACTATATCACTTGCATTTGGGTTAAGCAGTATGATCTTCTTTGCCTTCGTTATATTCTCGTTTTCATCTTCTAATTTTTCTAGGAGCATCTTCCTGGCATTTTCTGCTATCCTTCTTTTCGGAACAATAATGTCTTTCTCCAAGACCTGCTTCTTTGTTAAAGGAACATCTTCAGGGGGAGAGGTTACTGCATAAATCAGGTTGAGCAGGTTATGGGCCATATGTAGATGCGGATTAAAGGTCACCTTGTATGTCTGGAAGTTTCCTCTGTATAGTCCCTCATTGTGATACCTGAAGTACCCTACCCTATTTTTTGCTCGACTCAAGTAGCTTAGAATTGCTGTGAATCTGGCAAAGAGCTCCATATCTACTGCGACGCTTATTTTTCTTCTTCTTAATTTCCATAAAGTACTGATTGTTGTACCCAGGAGACTAAAGAAATTACGGCTGTTAATAGTCATCACATTCTTCTCTGGAATAATATCCAGGATATCCACTGCCTGCCGGTTCTCCTTAAAGGTCAGGAAATAAAGCTCTGCATCTGGAAAAAATTCTTTTGTTTTTTTTAAGAGTGAATAAGCCAGCAATATACTCCCCATTTCAGAGAGCTCTATGAACAGGAATTTATTGGGGTTCTTTATAAATCTCGGCTTGCTGAATATTTTTCTTAATCCATGAACACAAGAGAGAGCAAAGCAGATGAGAACTCCTAACCTGCGGTCAATAAACCTCATAAAGTCTGCGTTCATTTTTTCCCTTACAATGTTTTACTAGGCAATCTATGTATATAAATGCAAATATGCAAGGATATCATCATAGATATAGTATCCAAATTTTTACATGAAAAGAAATAGAAATATTAAATAACATATTTTTTCCATTTTACATAGGCATTTGACCTGGGCTTTTCCCTATGTTATAGATTTAAGGTAAGGTTAGCTAATAAAAACAAAAAAATATAAGGTCCCATGTTGTTTTAAGCTAACCAATTTAATCGGAAAATGAATTTATTCAAGAAAGTAAGTTTCTGCATTATTTTTCTTCTTTTGTTTGAATTTCTGTTTTTTGTTTCAGTTTCATTCAGCTTCCAGAGAATATCTGCTTCAAACGAGCAGGAAATCCATTTACCCTCCCTGGTCTTAATCGGCGTGGTGGTGTCAAAAGACGCTTCATCCTCTGTAGCTACCCTGCAAAATAAACAAACCGGGAAAACTAATACATTAAGAATCGGAGAAAGAATTCTTGACTTCACTCTACATCAAGTTTTCGACAACAGGATTATCCTCAAAAAAGGAGGAAGATCCTTTCAGATTCTTCTGGGAAAAGGGAGCGTAATCAAAGCTGTGGAATCGGTCCAGGAGAAACCAGTTGAGATTCAAATGCCCGCGCCACAAGATAAGCCTGTTGAGAGCCCTGGCTTAGACGCAAGTATAATAAAAAAGGAATTTAAAAGATCTGAAGTCGAGAGAAGGTTTGAGGAAGAATGGGCGTTGATTATGGAAAAAACAAGATTTATTCCCGATCTTGTTAATGGAAAAGTCAGCGGGTTTAAAATACTCGATTTTCCAGAAAAGACAATCTTATCTGAAATAGGAATTGTTAAGAATGATATAATAAAAGAGATTAATGGCGTTGAGCTGAATAATATGGAAAAGCTATTGGACTTTTACAATAGATTCAAAAATGATAATCAGTTTGAAGTCAGCATATTAAGAGGCGGGAAATTACTCCGCATTTTATATCTTCTTAAATAAAAGAAGTTACTCTTCATCTAAATGACATTCTGGATTT
>Ga0209427_10001032_pt1 | contig 31438 bp, 25 predicted proteins | sample DeeMarSWOR136_30_FD_187465 | JGI IMG/M metagenome (GOLD analysis project Ga0209427, IMG submission 187465) | Marine sediment microbial communities from White Oak River estuary, North Carolina - WOR-1-36_30 (SPAdes) (version 2) | ecosystem: Environmental > Aquatic > Marine > Intertidal zone >...
ACTCGCCCCTGATGGCAGACCGATGGCGGAGTAGGTAAGCGTATCAAAATCGGGGTCACTGGCTGTTACGGTGAACTCAAGAAGCTGCCCTTCATTAACCGATTTATCTCCAATCGGATTGAGTACGGGTGGACTGTTGGCCCCGGCAGCAAATACCTCTATCCCGTTGATTTCAGGTTGATCTATATCCTGGACAAACGTGATGTTAAGCTGACCATCATTGACGGCAATATTGTTAATGGTTTTAACCAGGGCTGTATTTCCTCCAACTTCAGAGTAGATGTCCAGGTCTTGGAGGACTGGCTGTCCTTCGACGTATACATCAAAGACTCTCAGCTCCGCACCGCTTAGGTAGGTTTCGGCAAAGTGCAGGTTAATGTCATACATGCCATCACCGAGGTCAAACCGGTAGCCGCTCAGGCCGTACCTTTCTGTCTGGTAAATATAGTCGTCTTCAGTGCTGCTGATCTCAATACTACCGCGATTAACTGCGTTGCCACCTTCGAAGCCCCAGAATCCGGCAACGTAGGGCTGGTCGGCTTGCCATTGGTTTGAACTAATATCCGTATAGGCCGTCCCCGCACACGTAACTCTGATGGGCAGGTATGGCCATTGAACAGCCGTAACGGTTACGGAGTCAGGGTCACTGGCCAGTGCACCATTATCGGTAACGACCAGTGAAAAGACGTAGGTATCGGCCTGGGTGGGCGTAAAGGTCGGTGTGGCCGAAGTGTCATCAGATAGTGTTACATTGACGCCGCCGGTCTGTGTCCACAGGTAGGTAAGCGGATCGCTATCCGGGTCGGAACTGCCCGTGCCGTCCAGGGTGACCAAGTTGTCGGTCATTACCTGCTGGTCAGGACCGGCATTTGCCGTCGGTTGTCGATTAGTATTGGTAACGATAATGGAAATACTCTCAGAAACGGTATTTAAGCCGTCCGTAACTTCAAAATTGATACCAGGGTAGGTATTTGCCTGATCATAATCAGGTGTCCAGGAGAACTCTCGGGTCCCGGTGTCGAAGCTGGCACCAGGGGGAAGATTGTTGGCTGAATATACTAGCGCCGAGGGCCCATCGGTGTCAGTGGCATTGACGGTGAATGTATGGAGTGTATTTTCGGCAATGGTTCTGTTCCCGATCGGGTCCATTACCGGCGGATTATTCGGGGTGCTGGTAATGTTAAAGAGGTATGCATCCTGCGGCATGGTGTTTTGTGATTCAGCCAGGTCCTGAGCATCCACGGTAACATTGACTTCCTGTCCGTAAGCGAAGTCAACCGGCGGATCATAGGTCACAGCATAATCTGATGGGGAGCCACTGATGACAAGGTCGCTGGTTACATCGGTGCCTTCAACAGTCATGACAATCGAATTCTGGTCCACACCAGCACCATCATCCAGGACGTGGACGACGATGTTAGTGTTTGGATAGACTTCATCGGCATCCGGTGCTGGATCGTGTCCGGAGGTATAAGGCGGATCGTTTTCTACAATTGGCCCGGAATCAAACTCGAAGGCCCCGATATCCGGAGCGGAGCCACTGTAAGGCCATGGAGAATTAACATCATTAAAACCGTAGATTATCACTCCCTGATCGATACCCAGGCTCCCGTTTACCAGATGGAAATCCCCGTTATCTCTATCCACAAAGGTTGCCTGTCCCGGTACGCCATGTACTTCCTGGGGCTTGCCAAAGTCGGTTGCGGTTATTTCCTGGAACGAAGCCAGATTTTCGGCATTCGTATTAGTTACAACTCCGATGGGGTCGCCACCCCACTTCGTCCAGTAATCCCGGTGAGGTGATTCGAAATGGTTATAAAGGAGGTCATAATCCATGGTTGGCTCCTGGCAACCGTTAGCCGTAATGGGACCGTTGGTTTCAATTATGTTATTCAGCGTAAATAGATTCAAAGAGTCATTCCCGCCCCATTCGGTAAAGCCATAATTTGCAGCAGGGTCCTTTCCGGAACCATCGGGTAACGTCGTACCCACGTGAAGGTCATCTAAAATAACCGTATTATGGTAGAAATAGGCGTGTCCGGAACCCCATTCACCCCCCTTTAGCCAGCAGTTGGAAGTAACCCAGTGGGTCTCCAGGTCATAGATAACATTCCTGAAATAATAAAGGGGACCAATCAAAACAGGAGCGATACTGGTGCCTACGTTGGCTCTGTATATCGTGTTCTCCCATACCCTCACATTGGAGGAGTTGCCGTCAACGGAAATACCGTCATCCGTAGCTCCCTTGATATAGTTGCCGTAGATATCCGTATCCTGTAACGTCATTTCCGCCCGGAAATTGGGCAGGCCTACCACGCCATCGGCACCGTGAATCTCCAGGGTGCCTGTAAAGTATATATTGTTATAACGTATGACATGGCCTTCATTGGCATTCAGCATCAGGATTGCCGGTCCGGTACCGTAGGCGCGATGCGTTGCCCCGGGTTCGACTAAATAGAAATCATTATTTTGTACGGTGTGATTATAGCAGTAACTGATGTTGTTTTCGCTCTGGCCGCCGAGGAATACCGGTATATACTCGGCCGGTTCCGATGACAGGGTTTTAAAGTCTCTAAATATGTTGTCTTCCAGGATAACATCATGCGGATGATATGGTTGATCAATATATGGTGGACCCACAAAGATGCCCACTTCTCCGCCTATTATCTCAAAACCCTTAATCCTGATGTAATTGCCCATAGGATAGAAACCTGCGGAAAACCGGTGGTTGGGACCACAACCGGGAGGATTATTTCTGGCATCGACAGTGACACTTTCTCCCGGGTAACTCCTTACCGTTATGAAGTTATCCGGAGTACCACTAGCCATAATTGTTATTTCCTGTCCCTCTTCGTAAGTCCCGGCTCTTACATATACCGTATCACCGGCAGCAACATTATCGACGGCGTGTTGGATGGTACGCCAGGGATTGCTTTCAGAACCATCGCCGTTGGTATCATCCCCGGTAAGGGCAACATAGTAGGAATTGCCATTGCTTGGCGGATTGTCATTTCTCGTTCTGACTGTTTGCACCAGGGGATTCGTGCCGACTACGGCATCATCGGGCCCTATATTATCGGTAAAAGTAACCCGTACTTCGTATTCCGTATCCGGCTGTAATCCCAGGATGGAAGCGCGCCACTGGTTTTTATATGGATTGGGCGTGTCATAACCGTAAGTATCCCGACGGTCCGGGGTCATGTCCATGCCCCGAATCCAGGTGCTGGAACCTACGGCCCGGTATTCCAGTAACGCGGAATTATTTTCATTATTATCGCCTGAATAACAGGCATAGATTCCGATGCATTCGAAGGTGGGCACTAATGTCAGGTTGTCTGTCGTAGTTTCGTCACCCGGCGCGGCCGAAGCTGTAGCGGGTAAGACAAAAAGCGATATCAGGAGAGCAGCCAGACTGGTTATTATGATGCAGTTAAATCTTGTCATTGAATTCATAAAAGTCACCCTTGGAAGATACACGTTTTATAAGCTTATGATATTAGTTTATGGGGTAATAAGTCAATAGTAATTTAGTATCACCGAGTAGTGTGACGTTTGGTATGTTTGGAAGCAGTGGTGAAGATGCAACGGTGTTTTTAGCGGGATTTATAGTTTAGTTATTGGACTTAATAATGGGATACTATCTGCACGTAATGGTCAGACTGAGTCAGCTTTTCTGCGGTCGGGGCAGGAATCCACAGGGTACTTATACCTTGGGGAATCTGGCCAGAGTTTCTTTCAGACCTTCTTCCAGACTGTATCTTGGCCGGAAGCCGAAAGACTCGGCCCTGGAGATGTCAGCCAGGCTATGCACTATGTCCCCGGGTCTCGGGTCTTTATAGACCGGCTTGATGGTGGTATTACCCGCAAGCTTGATGATAAGTCGGGCAAGGTCGTTAATAGTCACCCTTTTTGAACTACCGATATTTATAATGCCGGTAGCCCTGGTTTCAGCCGCCAGGATATTTGCTTCCGTAATGTCCCTGATAAAAATGAAGTCCCGGCTCTGCTCGCCGTCGCCAAAAATAACGGGCGGTTTTCCCGCCAGTACATTACTCAAAAATATAGGAATAACGGCGGCGTACGGGGAATCAGGGTCCTGCCGGGGACCGTAAACGTTGAAGTAACGCAGGCTTACAGTATTAAGTCCGTATATCTCCTGAAAGACCTTGCAGTAATACTCTCCGACCAGCTTGGTTACTGCGTAGGGTGATTGTGGATTGGGTGTCATATCCTCAACCTCGGAAAGAGCTTCACTTTCTCCGTATACGGCTGCCGATGAAGCATAGACTACTTTCTTAACGCCGTTGTCTCTGGCAGCCAGAAGCACATTAAGGGTTCCTGTAGTATTGGCATTATGAGAAACCTTCGGGTTGCTGATACTGCGGGCAACGCTGGGTACGGCCGCCTGGTGGAAAACGTAATCAACGTCTGAAAAGAGCTTCCTTAGCAGGGGTAAATCAGTAATGCTGCCCTGCACAAACCCCGCATTCCCGAGAAACGGTTCTATATTTGACGTTTTCCCCGTGGACAGATTATCGAGAATAATTACTTTATGACCTCTCCTGACCAGTTCTTCAGCGAGATGTGAACCGATAAATCCGGCACCACCAGTAACGATTACCTTGGTCATTTCACCGTCACCGACTTCGTTAGGTTACGCGGCTTGTCCGGGTCTTTACCCCCCTTCGTGGCTATGTAGTAGGCAAGGAGATGGAGTGGAACTATGGATACCAGCGGGTAGAATAGTCTGTCTACCTGGGGAATTTCTATCCAGAAATCATAAAGGTCGTCCTCGATGTCTGATACACCGATGATAAAGGCCCCCCTTGACTTGGCCTCCATACCGTTGTCCAGAGTTTCGTAGAAGGTATGGTCATTGGGGCAGATGGCGACGACCGGCGTTTCTTCTTCAATAAGTGCCAGGGTTCCGTGCTTCAGTTCACCGGCTGGCAATCCCTCGGCGTGTATATAGGATATCTCCTTGAGCTTCAGGGCTGCTTCAGAGGCTATCGGAAAGTTTATCCCTCTGGCTATATAATAGAAATCACGGCTTTTCTTGAGCTTCTCGGCGAGACGCTCCAGTCTTGTACCGTTCCCGCCTAGCATTCTGGTCAACTCATTGGCAATATCTCTCAGGCTGGTAACCACCTGCTCAAATTGATTGACCATAGCGAACGATAAGAGGTAGAAAATGGCCAGCTGGCTTATCAGAGACTTCGTAGCCGCTACGGCTATCTCCGGCCCGCAGTTAAGGTGTATTATACTATCACTCATTCGGCAGAGTATTGAACCGGGTCGGTTCACTATTGAGATAATCCGCGCTCCATTGGCTTTGGCCCTCTTTACCCCCTCAATAACATCGGCGGTTTCACCGCTTTGGGAAACGGCAATAACCAGTGTATTCTTATCAACAGATTCGGAAAAGTAGTGAAACTCCGAAGCCATGACCACATCACAGAACTTGTTGGCGACTTCCGAGAATAGATACCGGCCGACAAGGGCGGCGTATCTTGAAGTGCCGCAGGCTGTAATGACTACCTGTTTGGCTCTCAGGATGTCTATGGCTATTTCGGTGAACGTGTGCTGGTCCTGCATTATCGCCGTCCTGATTGCCTGGGGTTCCTCCATTATTTCCTTGAGCATGAAGTGTGCGTAATCGCCCTTATCACTGTATTGCTCCCTTATGTTCAGGGGAGTTGCTTTCTTCTGGATGGGCCGTCCTTCCGCATTCAGGAAGGCCACACCCTGGTTGTTCAGTATGGCCAGCTCACCGTCCTCGGGGAAAATAACCTCATCGCAGCTATCAAGTGAAAGGATATCGCTGGTGGCGAAAGTGCCCCTGTTGCCTATTCCGATAACCAGGGGATTGTCCTTCCTCGTAGCCACCATCTTTTCGGGTTCCCTTACCGAGATAGCTATGAAGGCGTAAGAGCCATTCAGTTGTTGACTGGTCATACGGACAGCCCGCTCAAAGGTGCTACCTTCATTCAGATAATCTTCCATAAGATGTGGGATAACCTCGGTGTCTGTCTCCGAGGTAAAAACATGCCCTTTGCTTTCAAGATTTCGTCGCATCTCCCGATAATTATCCACAATACCGTTATGGACTACCGCTATCTGGCCGGTACAGTCACTGTGAGGGTGGGCATTTTTTCGATTGACACCACCATGGGTTGCCCATCTGGTATGCGCAATAGCTATACTTCCAGGCAGTTTACTCAGTCTATATCTTGCGTTAATCTCTTCTATCCTGCCCTCATCTTTCTTGAGATGAAGCCTGCCATTATTGATACTGGCCAACCCGGCTGAGTCATAACCGCGGTATTCCAGTTTCAGAAGTCCCTGAAGCACGATTGATGCTGCCGGTTCATTACCTATAAAGCCGATTATACCACACATTTTAGTCCTCTATTACCAAGATAAATTGCAGTTTCTGCTGGTAAAACCACCTATATTATATATGCCTATCGTATATGGCACGCGTTAGATATTAGTCAACCAATAGTTAGAATTTGGTAGATTTATACAGGTGCTCGCTTTACTTTCCCATGGCTACTCATTCCACCCGGTTGTAAGAAGTAAGATACCGGATTTATCAGGACTCTGTGTTGGCACGATGGAGTCTCACCTTCCAAGTTTGATTATACGCTTGAACCGTTTAATAACTGGCTCCCAGACATTTAACGCATGACATAAATTCTCTGCAAAACTCCCGTCATCCATAATATCAGCTCTCGGGAACAGATAGCAGTCGTCATTTAAATCAGCGAATCTACCTTCATCGGTTACCGCCAGTTCATAGCCATGCTTCTTTAGGAACTGTCTTTCATTTCCGTTGAAAGCTCCATTAGGATAGGAAAAAGATTTTACCGGTTTTCCCGTCCAGTCCTCCAGTTTCTTCTTCGATTCCCCCATTTCATAATCAATCTCATTATCAGTGCAATTGGGAAGAACCGGATGCGATATTGTATGCGAACCTATTGTTATCTGTGGGAGCGAGGAAATATACCTGACATCATCAACCGTCATCGCTTCCCTCTCGTAAGCATCCGGCGGGGTTAGCTGGTTTAGCTGATTAATAATCTGCTTTCTCTGCTGTTCAGGCAGTCTTCTCAGGGCTTCAGCCTGACGGAGCTCCCGGGGAAGAAGACGGGAAGAAGCCTTTGCCTTTGTCCACCAGAACATGCCGTTTTCTACGGCATCAGTACAGATATAAAAAGTCACCGGGATGTTATATTCCACGACGACCGGTATCACATTATCCAGATTCTCTTTCCATCCATCATCAAGAGAAATCCAGACGGCTCCCCCCGGGCAGGCGATTTTCTTATTGATAATGTCAATTAACTCATCGTATGAAATAATAGTGTAGCCATTGTCTTTGAACCAGGCTACGAGCTTTCTGAAGAGCTTTCTATTCGGGTTATGAAAATAGAATGATATAATAGCGTTATCCCGGAGCGCTTTCTGCCGGGTCCTCTTGATATAACCCAGCAGAATCAATCCGCTCGCCAGGCTCCAGCACAGTGTGTTTCTGACCGTTCTTTTCAGTCCCATATTTCCGGTTACGCTATCCTCAATCGAAACAGATTTCTGTTATATGCCAGTTATCTGTCTCTCTGACGTCTAGACCGTTAATAAACCAGTCATCTTCCGAGGCATTCTCTACCGTGGGTCTAACGAAAGTTAGCAGATTCTCTAATTCTCTGTTCCTTATTCTATTGATCCGACTAAACGTGTGGAAATGTTTACTCTTTAAAAAGGGATTGAGTTCTTCAGTCGCTGCCGCATTCAAGAGCGAAACTGAACCGAATTTCCCATGTTTAAGAACGAAAGAAATCAGTTTCTGCACCCCAAGCGAATCCTGTTCGTATCCGAAATCAAAAATATAGGCATGAATTCGGCTCGTTCTTAAAATAAGATAAGCGTCAATCCCGGATTCGGACTGGTGGTACAGGTATGTATGTTTAGATATAGGATTCGAGTGTGTCCATTCAAGAAATCCCGGAGTTCTATTCGGGCATATTTTATTTGCCAGATAGGTGTTGGCCATGCTTATTCTGGAAATATCAGCCGCAAGTATAGTGTCTGATACTTTAACCTCCCCGAAGTCGCCGGGCTCCAGGCTAACTTTATCTCTTCTTGAGAGCTTATTTATTGCCAGGTTCAGAAAGCTAATATGCCTCAGGTATTCTTGAGTAGATATTGGTTTCCAGCCGGTCTTCAGACCCAGACGGGATGTCATGGCATTTGGGGTAAAAGATACGAAAAACCTGTATTCATTGCCATAATCTCTCATCGCTTGTTTAAGCAGCTCAAAATACAGGCCTTTTCCTCGATGTTCGGGATGAACCACAGTATCACAGGCATTCAACATCATCAATATCTCATTGCCGATTCTCCATTCGACTGGAATAAATCCCCAGAAACCGATTATTTTACCATCATGCTTGGCAACGGCACCAACCGGTTTCTTCCCAAATGGGTTCTTGTGATGTTTCCAGATGAAACGTTCCCTGTTCGATTTTTCCGTTCCCCAGAGGTAAGTCAGTAATTCTAGAACCTCTTCAAAGTCCTCAGGCATATAGCGTGATAACTCATAACCATTAACTCTGAAAGACTTACTATTTGGATTAGGAGAATAGATTACCATAATACACCATCGTACAATGATTCATACTAAGCCCTTTTGACATAGCCCGACTGAATCAGTACTGTTACTGTTAACCGGGCCATAGTATTTCAGGCCATTCTTTTAAGCTGTATATTTCCTTCCGTAATTTACTCAGTCGAAACAGATTTCCGTTATATGCCAGTTATCTATATTTCTGATGTCAATATCGCCAATCAACCAGTCGTCCTCAACGCAGTTCTCTACCGTTGGTCTAACCAGTATCGGAAGGTTGTACGATTTACCGTGCCTTATCTTATCTATTTGGCCAAACGTGTAGAAACACTTCTTTCTTAAGAAGGGCTTCAGTTCTTCAGGCATTCCGGCATTGAAAAACGAAATCGAACCAAGTCTTCTCTGCTTAATAATAAACGAAATGAGTTTCTGGACTCCAAGCGAATCCCTTCCCTGTCCGTAGTCGATGACATGTGCATTACTCGTACCAACTCTAAGTATTACGTAGGCATCAATCTTGGATTCTGCAAGGTGATAAAAGTATGCGTACTTAGCTCTGGGGTTTGATAGCTTCCACTCAAGAAAATCTGGGCTTTTATTTAGGCTTAGTTTGTTTTCAGTATAGCAATTGATGGCATCTATGTTGGAGATGTCGACTGGCCGTATGCTGTCAGAGACTTCGAATTCCCCAAATTGGCCCAGTTTTAGCTTGGTTCTGCCTGCCCCGGTAATTTTGACTCTGGCCAGGCCCAGCAAACTGAGGTGTCTTAAATACTTCTTGATGGCTATCGGTTTCCACCCAAGTTTTAGATAGCCCGGCGTCGACATATTATTTGAAGTAAATGCCACGAAGAATCTGTATTCATCGCAATACATCTGCATACCGATTTTGGTCATGGAAGAGAATAAACCTTTTCCCCGGTGTTCAGGATGGACCACTGTGTCACTTAGCAGAAGTATCTTGAACTTCCTGTCTCCTATCTGCCATTCAGACGGAACATATCCGCGGAACCCGACAACCTTGCCTTCGTGTTTCGCAACGATGCCAACAGGTTTCTTCAATAAAGGATTTCTCTGATGCTTCCATTTGAAATATTCACTTCTTGATTCTTCATCGTTGCCCCATAAGAAGTGTTCGATGGCTACTATCTCAGGTACATCCGCACTCGTATAATTTGAAAATTCATAATCATTCGATTTCATGTATTTTTCCTTCGTCCAGCTGGAAAGTGATATTTTCACACATATATTTCTGATTGAATGCGTTATACTTACTATCTTTCTTTATTGTCTTCAAGTTTGGTAGGGGACAGGCAAATGGCGAACCGGCATCCATTTATTTATTTGTGTATTATCGCACTCTCTGAAGAATCCCATTTTCAATACTAATCTTTTCGGGTTGGAACTTGGTAAGACGTAGGTCATGATTTGGTTAGAATTGGATTGCAGGTGGTTTTGTGCCTGGGGTATGGGATCAGACCAGTTTTATCTGGATTGATGGTATATGCAGACTTACATTCGGCTTTGCTGCCGTAGTAAGTTCCATTATTTGATAACTCCGTATAGAATTTTCCCGATATAGCCCTGATAAGTATGTTAAATTGCATACCTTATTGAAGGAAAAATAAGCACAAATGCAGTTATAACCAAATTCTTACAATTAATAAACCTGTATCTAACGAAGACAGTTTAATATATGAAAATAGGGACTTTATCAGTAAATCCCTCGCTTCTCTGTCATAAGATATGGTTGGAATTATAGGTTAGGAGAACATATATGAGCAAGTGTATAATGCTACAGGTAGCAGATACACGATTTGCTATAAAATGTGGCAATTCGTCTTTCACGAGATGGCTTGCTGAGATATACCCCGATTTCTTATCTCCAGGGGAACCTCAACTCTGGCTGAATTTAAGTCTGGATAATTTTTCCCAAACCCGGAGCTCCGGTCAATTGCTATCTATTGAGGCTTCGGGAAACCACGATAAACGCATTGAATTAAGACTGAACGTAGCATGTCAGAATTTAGCCGATTTCTTCTGGTCTGCACTGCACCTTTGCCTGCGCTGCGCTATCGCGGCGAAACAACCCCCCGACCTGCTGCTGCACTCAGCCGGCATCATTAGAGGAGGAACGGCATATCTCTTCTCGGGGGCTTCCGGTTCTGGTAAATCAACTGTATGCGAGCTTTTCACGAACGAAAGCTCCTGTACTATTCTCCATGATGACATTGTAGCGATTTCCCAGAAGGAGGGGGGGTTCCATGCCTGGAGTACGCCTCCAAAAGAAGAAGTACCTGTCAGGCTCAATATCGGCGCTCCCTTGCAGGCTGTATTCTTCCTGAAACAGGACCAGAATAACTATGTTACCAAGCTCAGTGGCAGGGAAGCCGCGAGATTACTCGCCCTGAATTTTATCCCGCCGATGGTCGTAAAAGAAGGTAGCCTGGGAATTGCACCCACAGAGTCACTGGGCATATTATTCGCATTAGCCGAGCGTATCCCCTGTTATGAGTTACATTTCAGGCGTGAGTCCCACTTCTGGGAGTGCATCCCGCAATTTGTAGAAAAGGAATCCGTGGCGAGCTGAGGAAAGGATATACTTGATGAATGGTAATAACGGTATGAACGTCAGGCGTAATGAGGATGCAATCTGGCGTTTAATTGACGATGAAATAGTCATATTACTCCCTGAAGGAGCCCAGCTTCATGCTCTTAAGGGGTGTGGTAGCAGGATATGGGAATTTATCCAAGAGAAGAAATCCGTTTTAAAGATTGTACAGATGATCTGTGATGAATACGAGGTTGAACCACAAATAGCCAGAGAGGAAACTATCGATTTTCTCCATAAGCTTGAAGCGATGAAACTGATTGAAATTACGCCGGCAACAGATAAGGAGACCAACCTTTGAGCGTCAATAATAAGGTTGCTAATCCCAGCAATTTTGCCATTTGCCAGGCCAGGAGACGTCGGACTGGGGAATTAATTCCTGGCGAGGTTCACCTGGAAATCACTCACCGCTGTAATCTCATGTGCTTTCACTGTTATCTTGAGTATTATAACAATGGCACACAGCTGACTGAACTTTCCGCCTCTGAATGGGCGAGGGTCATGAAACAGTTGTTTGAGGCAGGTGTCTTTCACGTGACTTTTAGCGGTGGAGAGCCGCTATGCCGACCTGATATCTTCCAGATTATGAACCATGCCAGGGAAATAGGGCTTTTCTACGGTCTCAAGACCAATGGTGTCCTGATTACGGAATCAGTTGCTGACAGGCTCAAGGAACTGAGTCTCAATGGTGTTGATGTGAGTCTCTACGGCGCTAGGCCAACGACTCACGAATATGTGACACGAGTAGAAGGTTCCTATGCTAGAACTATCCATGCTATAAAACTCCTGCGAGAGCGAAAAATCAAGGTTCGCGTAAAAACAAGTATGATGAAGTGTAATGCTGGTGAACACAGGGAGATAGAAAATATCGCCCAGCAGCTGGACGCAGAATTCAGCCCTGACCCGATAATTTTCCCCAAGGTTGGCGAACCTGGCTCGGCGGACTATATTAGAATGGATGATGAACAGCTAAGAACACTTATTAGCGAGCGGGACTGGATTCCTGATGATACTGATGATATGATGAGCGATCTGAAAAGGCACCTCATCTGCGGTGCCGGCAGAACTCGGTGTGCTATTTCGCCTCAGGGAGAGGTCTTCCCCTGTACGCTCTGGCGTATTCCTCTGGGTGACCTGAGGCAACAGACCTTCAAAGATATCTGGCATGGAGAAACGGTTAGAGGGATAAGGGCAATTGAGGTCAGTGACATGCCGGATTGTGTTAACTGTGAATTGGTAAATTACTGCGCACGCTGTCCAGGCCTGGTATATATTGAAAACAGTGGCATCTCGGGGCCATCGTCAGAGAATTGCCGTTTGGCGCGCGCCATAAAGGGGGTGATAGATGACAGAGAAAAAGAAAACCTATGTAAGCCCCACAATAGAGTCAGAACGGGTTGACCTTCCAGAGGCTTGGGCTTGCGCCATCTACACTGCAGGCGACAAGACCGGAACCTGGGAGGGGCCGGTCTATGGTCTGCAACACAGCGCAACTTATATCTGCCCCTAGGAGATTAGGTTATCTTACTGAGTAACCTAAACAGGTAAAATTCTTTAAGCGGCCGCAAGGCAAAAGTTAGACCAGTAACCAGGACGATAGCCCCGAGATGCTACTGCTAAACCAGAAAGTCCACGGAGGAAGAAAATTTGGTTGCTGATATGACGGACTACAAAATGCAGAGTGTCCTGGGGGAAATGTGGCAGGAAGCCTGCGAGAAGGGAAATAGCCTGAACTTCAGGGTACAATCGGGCAGTATGAGACCCATGATTGAGGTGGGTGATGTGGTGAGTATCAGCAAAGTGCAGCCCTTGAATATCCGCATTGGTGACATCGTGGCCTTCAAAGACGGTCAGAACGTGGTTGTGCATAGAATAATTAATAAAAGCCTGTCAGATGCAGAACTCACTTTTCATCAACAGGGCGATGTCGGCGGGTCGGCGAGATTAATAGTCGCTAAGGACATTATTGGAAAAGTAACTTCTATTGATAAGGAAGGACGCAAGATTCGCCTTGATTCACCAAGGTATATCATAAGTAACCGGCTTATGGGGTGGAGGTTGCGACTTGTCTATATCTTTAACTATATGCGACCCAGATTTCTCAGCATTGTCCTCCATCAGACTCTGAGACCGGTATGGAAATTGTGCCGGAGTTTACTGCTGAGGCGGATATAAAAAGAACCATGAAAGCCATTAGCATAGAGGATTTAACCAAAAAGTTCCCCCGTACCTCCGGCTACCGGGACCTGCTGCCTTTCCGGAAAAGACAGTGGATTACAGCCGTGAAGGGTGTCAGCCTGGATATAAATGAGGGAGAGTTCTTTGGTTTGCTTGGACCTAACGGGGCTGGTAAGACTACATTAATAAAGATGCTCTGTAGTCTGGTTCTTCCCAATTCAGGTAGGGCTCTGGTCTTCGGTCACGATATTCTCAAGGAAGAGCAGGCTGTAAAGAAAATAGTAGGGCTGGTTAGCTCGGAAGAAAGGAGCTTTTACTGGCGTCTCACTGGCCGTGAAAATTTACAGTTCTACGCTTCCCTTTACCGCCTTTCTCGACGAAAAGCCAGGCAACGCATTGACGAGCTTCTGAATCTGGTGGAGCTGACCGACGAAGCCGATATTAGATTCCATAATTACTCCACCGGGATGCGGCAGAAACTGGCCATTGCACGGGGTCTGCTCAGCGAGCCCCGGGTGCTGTTCGTGGACGAGCCTACCAGGAGTCTGGACCCGGTCAGTGCCCAGGCAGTCCGCTCCTTTCTCAAGAAAAATGTGGCGGGTGGGGGAAAGACGGTAATATTGGCCACCCATAACCTTACGGAGGCTGAACAGCTCTGCGACCGGTTGGCTATCATGGACCATGGACGGATCATTGCTTTAGGGTCGGTTAAGGAGTTGCGTTCGATTTTTCAGACACATGATGGCTGTGAGCTGCAGGTGAGACATTTCTCGGAGGCTATCATGCCTCAACTCAGCCTCATTGACGGTGTCCTTGAATGTCGCGTGACCGATGTAAGGAATGGCTTCTCAAGCCTGGAAATCAAGATATCAAACCGTGAGGCAGTATTGCCCCGGATACTGCAGATTATGGTTTCCAACGGAGTAGAGGTATGTAACTGCCAGCTAAGGGAGCTGCCACTCGATGAAATATTTATTCATGCTTTGCACGATGGTAGTGCCGTGGAGGGAAATTAAGTGGCCGTCGCTGTGGCTTTTTTAAAGCGTGATCTGTCTCAGGCTCTCAGCTATCGTCTATCCTTTTTACTGCAACTGGGAAGCATCTTCTTTAGTGTGGCCATCTTCTATTTCCTCTCTCGGCTCTTCGGTGGTGCCGTGGCGCCACAACTGGAAGCCTATGGTGGTGACTATTTCTCCTTTGTCTTGATCGGCCTCGCTTTTACCGGATTCCTTGGTCTGTCGTTATCTAACTTCGCCCAGAGTATCCGAGAGGGTCAAATGATGGGTACACTGGAGATAATGCTGCTCAGTCCCACTCGCCTGAGTGCTATTCTGCTCTCTTCATCTCTGTGGGCATATGTGCTTACGACGCTGCGTGTGGTGGTCTATCTTCTCGTGGGTGCCCTGGTCTTTGGCGCCAGCCTGAGCCAGGCCAATATCGGTACAGCGTTGCTGGTAATGTTCCTGTCTATAGCCAGCTTCAGTGGTATCGGCATCCTGTCGGCATCCGTTGTACTATTGATGAAAAAAGGCGACCCGATAGCTTGGTTGCTGGGTGGCGCTTCCAGCCTGCTGGCAGGCGTGTACTATCCCATATCGGTCTTGCCCGATTGGCTGGAACCACTGTCACGTATCCTGCCTCTGACTTATGCCCTTGATGCCATGAGACTGGCCATGCTCCAGGGCTATTCACTATATGAGCTTCGTCTTGACATACTGGTTCTGCTGGGATTTACCGTTGTGCTGACACCGCTGTCTTTCATGGTTTTCCGAAAAGCTCTGAAGCGGGCCAAGATGGAAGGAAGCCTGATTCAATACTAGGATAGCCCAGCAATATGAACGCGCAGGCTGGAATTGGTGCTTTATGAATTTACCTGGATCTCCGGAAAACAAAATGTTGCAGAAGGACACACTGCATAATCAGACCGGTTTACCGCTGACAGGACAGGACAGTTCATCTCCTGCCGGAAAGCGGGCGGCTAGAAATATTTTGCTGCTCTGCACCACGGCCGGTATATCCCCCGGGAGGAAGGAGCAAATATCTCGATTGCTGCTCGGCGTTGTAGACTGGAGGTACTTGCTTGACCTGGCCGAATTTCACGGTGTCTCTCCGCTAATTGCCCACAACCTTGCCACCAGTGGTCTCAGCATTCAGGTACCACAACCTTATGCGGAAAGGTTGAACAAGATTTATACCAGTATACTATACAGGAATGTAATCCTTTCTAATGAGTTAAGCAGAGTTCTTTCTATATTCAAACAGCGCGACATTTCAGCTATAGTTATCAAGGGCACTTTCCTCGCGGAACAGCTCTATGGGAACCCGAGCCTTCGCACCGTGTCTGATATGGATATTCTGGTGCAACCCGAAAAATTATCGAAAGCGAGTTCTCTTCTCCTGGAGATGGGGTACCATAAATACACAGAACAGGATGTATGGCAGCATCCCTTCCATGACGTGTTTTACAGACAGGCACAATTCCCTTTGTTTATTGAACTTCACTGGAATCTGGATGACCGGAAACTGGTAGCGTTTCCCGAACAGGAAATCTGGCATCGAGCTCAGCAGTTCCAGATACAGGGAGAAACTATCATGATGCTCGCTCCAGAGGACAATCTGCTCTTTCTGTCCGTCCATCTCGCCAAGCAGTCCACTCAGATGTTGAAATCCTTATGCGACATTACCGAGCTAATTAAGAAGTACGATGGAATTCTTGACTGGGATTATATTGTTAAATCGGCCCATTCCTGGGGGGTAGGAACTGCCGTCCATTATTCCCTGAGTCGGTGTAAAGAGATACTGGGGGCACCGGTACCTGTATCTGTAATCGGGGCATTGAAGCCAGGGGCATGGCGCCGATGGCTGCTCGGCTTTCTGGTAGGAAGGGAATTCTTTATCTCAACCACCAGGCTGACCAAATTAAGGTATGAAACACAAACCACAGTCCGGAGCCTGACGATGCAGCATATTAGCCAGACGGCGGCTGTACTGGCTAAATTCCGTGGTTCAAATAAAAAGGTATGGTGGCTGAGAACTGCCTTCTGGATGGTGCTGGTATTTGGCACGGCTCTGATACGTAACACAGGACAGGCACTATCTAGATGGAGGCAGTGAGCCAGGAACTCTCCTGACTAGGTTGTTGCTTAATCGGGCTAAAGTTATTCTCTCATCAGGTTCTTCTGGCAGGTCATCGACCGTAGGCGAAGAAATAGCAGTCCATTGTATCAGTTATTTCCAGATTGAGCTGGTTTCTTTGTCACTGGTTTTATCAATATTGAAGTCGTTGAACTCGGCAAGGTAGTGCGCAATATCCTCCCGTCGAAATCTACGGTCTCCACGGCGAGTAATACGGTACGCCTTGATAATGTTCTGGTCACTCCAGCGTCTGACTGTATTGGTATGAATGTGCAAAAGACGGGCTACATCCTTTACGGTAAGCATCGGCTTTATTTCTTCCTGGCGAAACATATCTTGCCTCCTCCGTCGTTACATTGCTCAGCACCAATAATAAACACTGGATTGTAAATAAACGCTAAAATGCAGACGTATTTTTATAAATAATTCGTAAAACTCCAGATGATTACCGCAAGTCAGTGACGGTGATATTACATAGTTCTGTCAACCATTATTTTACCGGACACTGGAAATTCATACTGCTTTCTAACCTTTTATTAACCACATTATAAACAGTAACAGTGTATCTTCAATATGGAGCATTGGTTCATACTATAAGCCAATTCAGGGCTGAAAATTAACATGTACCAAAGGGGTTTATTGCGGCAATGGTACCATCGAAAGAATCGGTACAGAGTGCAGCTTATTCCGACTGCACCGTAAGTCTTCAAATAGGCAGTGTCTGTTGCGCTTTAAAGTGTAAAGACGCCAGTGAATATGACCTGGCGAAACGACTGTACCGTGACTTCCTTACTGAACAGCCTGCCGATCTTACTCTGGAACTGGAAATGACCAGTAGGCTGAAGCCGGATGATGTGAGTGAAGCCCTGCCTGAAACTATATTTACCCATGAAAACGGGAACAGGTTCCGGACTTCCAGCCAGATAATCTCCGGTAGGTATGATCTTGCCAATCGTATTATCAGCATTACTGCCGAAAAAAGCCTTGGTGACCCAGATATGGAATTCAATTATATCAACCGGCTGATTTCGCTGGCATACTACTCGGCGTGCAAGGTGAAATATGACGGTAATCCCCCGGCCATGCTGGTACATGCCTGTGGCATTATTCGTCATGGTAAGGCAATAGCTTTCGCTGGCCCGAGTGATACCGGAAAATCAACTATCGCTCGCCTCTGCGGAGACCAGCATGGCGAGGTGCTTAATGATGAAATGGTGCTGATTTCTCGACCAGACCAGAGTGGCAATGGCATCAGTGCCCAAAGTGCTCCTATCATTAGCGACATATCGCCGCGGTGTAACAAAGCGGCACCTTTACATTGCATCCTGCTGCTTAAGAGGGGTGACAGAACAGTGGTACACAACATTGATAAAGCTGAGGCCTATTTAAGGTTCATGCGTCAGATAATAACGCCGGTTTATATCGGCCAAAAAAGTGGCCGGGCAGTCTATACTCTGATGGCTGACTTCAGTTCTGAGGTGATCGACGCCATACCGATTTATGAACTTGAGTTTAATCTGGATGGGGAAGCACTCTGGCAGGTAGTGGCGGAGCTCGAATGAATGACGATGAGAGAGGAAGGATGATGACGGTAGGTCGTATAGTCCAGGCTGAAGATGTCATCTGGCGCCGTATTGGAGATGAGATAGTGGTCATCAAAGATGACGGGCTGGCAACGCATGTGCTGAACAAGACGGCGGCTTTTATATGGGAAATGTGTGACGGCAAGTGTGGCATTGACGAGATAACCTCACGCCTTTGTGAGCGTTTTGATGTGTCTTTCGACGAAGCGAGTACCGATGTCAGGGAGATCATCGAGAAATTGATAGAGCTTGGCATCATGAATCAGATTGAGGAGACAGCGGGCGGATGAGCAAGCCAGCAGTCGAGACCAGGAAATATTTGCTGCAAGAGGTAATAGATAAATACTCACAGCTCAATATCCCCGCTCAGGCGGTGCTGGAGCTGACCTACCGCTGCAATCTGCGTTGTGTCCACTGCTATGTTGATGTTGATGCTAATGACGAACTGACACTGGACGAATGGAAAGAGGTTATCGACCAGTTCAAGGCAGCGGGAACCATTTACCTGCTTTTTACAGGGGGCGAGGTAACGGTACGCGCTGATTTCCTGGAGATTGCCACCTATGCTCGTCGCAGTGGTTTTATCCCCAGCCTGCAGACCAACTGTACTTTACTGACCCCCGATATGGCGCAGAATATAGCTGAATTGAAACCCTTCGCTATATCCACGAGTCTCTACGGAGCCTCGGCGGCAACTCATGATGCGGTAACCCGGGTGCAGGGTTCATTTGAAAAGACGCTTGAAGGGGTAAAGCTGCTTGTTGATTGCGGTCTGGTTCCGCTGGTGCAGACGCTGGTCATGAAATCTAACCTGCATGAGCTTGAACAGATACAGAAGCTGGTGGCAGGCCTGGGTGCCAGGGCGCGTATTGATACGGCAATAGCGCCGTCCAAAACCGGCGCTGATTTCGCTTTCCAGTACGAACCAAGCGTAGAAGAACTGGCCAGGTGTAAGTGGCTGCTGGATGATATCTGCCAGCCCCGTAACGGTGATTATGGTCTTTGTAAAGCCGGGAAAGCGCTGTGTGTGGTCTCTCCCAGGGGCGACGTTTTTCCCTGTACCATCTTTCCGCTGAAACTGGGTAACTTGAAGCAATCAAGCTTCGATAAAATTTGGCGTCTTGAGCCGTGTGCTGAGCTACGGTATCTCAGGTCGATGAGACGCACCGACCTCTATGCCTGCATAAAGTGTGATCTGGCAGCATACTGCCGGAGATGCACTGGCATTGCTTATCTCGAGTCGGGTCATCTTGATGGCCCGAGTTCGAGTGCTTGCCGGCAGGCACAGATGCGCCGGCGACTAAGTCAGGCTACGGAGGTGATACCATGCCAAAAGAACCCTACGTAAAACCGGCAGTGAAGTCCGAGATTCTGGAACCCGAAGCCCTTGGGCAGTTCGGTAGTTCTGGAGGCCAGGACCCTGTCAGGTTTACAATTGGCCAATGCTTCTCCAACAGCTACTGTTGCGAAAATCATACTTAACTGTAATGTAGTCATCTAGGCAGGCATAGAGGTACCTGCCATAGATGGAAACCAAGTGCCTTCAATAGCCGTGGCCGCCGATACCGTAGCTCAGCAAACGGCTCAGGGTAATCTTAGCGATAGGCAATGCCATGATTCAACAACAGAATTTGGAAACGGGTAAGAGACAACAAAATATTGTAGAAATAACCAGGTGGAAGAATAATGCCACGGCGGCATTAACTCTATCCTTTGATGACGGCTATAAAGAGACAGTTGAAAATTGCGCTGGTTATTTGTCCAGGCATAATATCAGAGCTACCTTCAACATACCAACCGCCCTTATTGGCAGTTCCTTTGAAGGGAGGGACGTCGTCTCATGGTCTGACATTTATGATATGGCGCAACAGGCGGATGCTGAGATAGCTTCCCACTCGGTGAATCACCTCGATTCATACATCTCACCTCTTGAGTATCTCAGCAGAATTCCTGCCGGGTTCTATTATGCGAGCAGCAAGCTTGCCTATATTCGGCGTGTTATCGCGACTACAACTGAACTCCTGACCCGCAGGCAGTCCACTAACGGTAGCAACGGCACATCGCTATCCGAAATTGAATGTGAAGTTACCGACTCAAAGAGTGAAATTGATAAGCACATCACCCTGCAGACCACTTCATCATATGTTTATCCGTACGGGAAACGCAACAAACATTACAAGGATTGTATCAGCTCTGCCGGATATGTCTCGGCGCGGGGCACGCTTAAAGGTTACAACGTCTATAAGACGGTGGATTTTCTCGATTTACGATGCATGCTCTGGAGTAAAAACACTACAGTTGAAGAGGCAGATGACTGGATTAACAAAGCAATGACAATGGGGGCATGGCTCATAGAGACTTACCATCTGGTATCGAAAGGTAACCATTCCACGTACGAGTGGTCTACGTCCACCGAGTCCTTTCAGCAACATATAAATTATATTTCCAATCTGATAAACAGCAATAAGGTATGGGTTGATACCCAGCAGAATGTTGCCAAATACATGAAGCAGAGATTGAGCAGTGAAGTCAAGGTCCTTCACCAGGACCCCTTGCGTTATCTATTGAGCTTGCATAACAGGCTGGCGCCAATATACGACCAGGAACTCACCCTGAGGGTCGAGATTCCCCACCAGTGGCACAAGGTAGAAATTTCTCAGGGCGATAGGCCAATCGCTGCCCGGAAAGAGAATGATAACATCCTGTTCAACGCCTTGCCCAATAAAGGGGATATCCGCATAGAAAGCGCGAAGTGACGGGTGACTGACATGAATAACAATCTGGTCATAAGAAGATACGAGGACAAGGACGAAACAAGGGTAAATGAGTTCTTTACCGCCTATTTTGACGGCTGGAAAGGCTGGGATTACTGGCAATGGAAATACAAGGACAACCCGGCCGGCTTTTTCTCCAATATCTGGCTGGCCGAAGAGGGAGATACCATTGCCAGTTGCTGGGGGATAATCCCGATAATGGTAAAAGTAAACGATGAGGTAATCATGGGGGCCCAGTCGGTGGAGGCAGCCACTCATCCCGACTACCGGCGTCGGGGCTTATTCGTGACTTTAATCCAGAAGACCCTCGCCGAATCTGTTAAGGATGGTATTAATCTCACCTTTGTCTTCCCGGGAAGGAAGTCTTACGGCGGATTTATGAAGTCGGGATGTCATGACCTTGGTTCCGTCCCCAGGCGTTACAGAGTTCTCAATATCGCTAAGGCCCTGGGATTAAGAGCGGCCCCGGGTTCCCTGGCGAAGTTTAGTCCACGCAGCCTCTTTAACACGGTTAGACTGGCCTGGAAAACGTTGAGGAATCAAAAACTCAGCTATGAGGAGGTCTCTCCCCTTACCACCGTCAGGTATATCCTGTTATTGGGCGCTGCAATGTTGTCCAATCCACGTTGCCTGTTTCGCTTTGGTGATGCCGAGCCGGTACCCGGACTGGCGATTAAAGAGGTGGATTCTTTCGATGAGCGGGTCACTTCCTTCTGGAGAGAGATTTCGTCGGGTTTCCCGGTAGCTGTTGACCGTAACTGCGAGTATCTGAACTGGCGGTACAAATTAAATCCGGTAAGTAAATTCGTGCTTTTCGTTGCCGAAAATGAGGGCAGAATCGATGGTTATATGGTGCTTAAGAGTGAGACGGATGAGGGAATCATTATGGACATTATGTCCCGGGACAACCGGATTTTTACATGCCTGCTTCATAAGGCCCTCCGGTACTTCGCCGACGAAGGCAAAGCCGTTGTCGAGTGCTGGATGCCGGACAACCTCGCTTATAGCAAAATACTGAGAAAATACGGATTCGGTTCCTATCAATGGGTAGAGAAGTTTGCGTCCCGTTTTAAGTTCTGGAAGGGACTGACCAACCCGTTTGTTATCAGTGTGAACTCCATAAACGGTAAGGGAGTGAAACCGGAGATTGAACGATTGGATTCCTGGTTTCTGGCTGCCGGTGATAGTGATTGGGAGGAAATGTCGCTGTCGGCGCAGTAAGCAACCCGAACGTAGGAAATAATGATTTGAGAAAACAGAATATGAGTAACGAGAAAACAACCAAAGATATAATCAGGGAAAAGCTGGCGAAAAGGGAACGCACGCCGTTATATAACCAGGAAGCGCTGGGAAAGCTGCGCGAGTCGTTTTCAGCTTGGAAGAATACCGTGGTCGGCGAAAAAGACCGTAAGAAATGGGAAATTACTCCCCACACTATTCTGGGTTCTGAAACACCGCGGGAACTGCTCTATACCCCTCTTAATACTCCCGACCTTGACGGTCAGGAGGACCTGGGCTTTTCTGGGGGAGAGCCTTATACCCGGGGTATACACCCCAATATGTATCGCGGCAGGACCTTTACCATGCGCCAGCTGTTCGGCGCCGGTTCGCCGGAGCAGTGCAATAAAAGGATGAAAACGCTCCTTGAGCACGGGGCTACGGGCACAAACTGGACCCTTGACCTGGCGACGATACAGATGTTCGATTCCGATGAACCTGAGGCCAAGGGGCAGGTGGCCACGGTGGGTGTTCCCATTGATTGTGTCGAGGACATGGCGGTAATCTGCAAGGATATCCCGATAGACCAGGTCAGCGCTTCCATAGTCACACATTACCCACGGAATACCGCCATTATTTTCCCCATGTATCTGGTGATGGCCGAGCGACGCGGTATCCCCTGGGACAGTCTCGCCGGCAGCTGCCAGAATGATTTCGTCATGGAAAGCCTGGTGCGTAGTGGACTGGAGTACATACCTCCCGCGGATGACTTCAGAATACAGTGTGATAATACCGAGTTTATCAGGAAGAATGTGCCCCGGTGGAACCATGTTACCCTGAACGGATATAACCTGCGGGAATGGGGCACTTCCGGTATTACCGAAATGGCGGTAGCCCTGGCCAATGCCATTGAGATGCTCAATGAAATGAGCCGGAGGGGCCATAATACCGACTGGGTAGCCGAGCGGATAGCGTTCTTCTGGTCGATAGCCAATGATTTCTTTGAAGAAGTTGCCAGACTGCGGGCAGTGAGACGGTTGTGGTACAAGATAATGAAATACAGATTTGACGCCAGGGAGCCGAGGGCTATGTGGATGCGCTGTCACGTGCAGACTTCAGGTGTCTCCCTGACAAGAGAGGAACCGATGAATAACGTCATCAGGGCTGCTTATCAGGCCCTGGCCGGAGTACTGGGTGGCGTACAGTCCGTCCATGTGGATTCTTATGATGAAGCCTATTCGATACCGTCGGAGGAAGCCTCGATTTTATCCCTGCGTACCCAGCAGATAATCGAGGCCGAGACGCAGATAACCCAGGTTGTTGACCCGCTGGGTGGCTCTTTTTACGTGGAGGCACTCACCAACGATATCGAAAGCAGGATTCTCGATGAAGTGGATGAGATAGAGCGTATGGGCGGCATCATCGAGGTGGTTAACAGCGGCTGGCTCCGCAACAAGGTTGCCAGGACTATTGACCGTGAGCAGAAGATGATTACTGACGGTGAAATCAGGATAGTGGGTCGTAATTACTACAGAGTGCCTGACCTGAAAATGCCGGAAATCATGGTTCATGAATATGATGAGAATGTCGCCAGGCAGATGAGAGACAAGCTGGCGCATCTGAGGCAAAAAAGGGATAACGAGAAGGCCAGCAACTGCCTCAATGCACTAAAAGAAGCCTGCAAGCAAGGTGATAATGTCATGCAGTACACCGTCGAGTGTGCCAGGGCTGATGTTACCGAAGGTGAAATGCGTCAGGCTTTCGTTGAAGCCTTCGGAGCGTGGAAACCACCGACCTTGTAGGTCAGTATGGCCCAGGAGTTTAAGTACTATGATAAATAATAGAAGAAAAATCAGAGTTTTGCTCGCTCAGTTTCCTCTGGAAAACCACTCAAAAGGCATAATTACCGTAGCCGGTATGCTCAGGGATGCCGGGATGGAAGTGGTCCTTATTGGTAATGAGCTGCCGGAGCGTATCATCGACACAGCTATCCAGGAAGATGTTGATGTTATCGGCATAAGTACCTATTGCGGCGGCGAGCTGGCCCTGAGTATCGACCTTATGGAAGCGGCTGAGGAAAAGGAGATAAAGGAGCATACCGTGTTCCTGCTGGGCGGCATATTCCCACCGAAGAACGCCGAAAAGCTGGAGGAGATTGGTTTTAGCGGTTTGTTCCCACCGTCAGCAACCCAGGAAGAGATAGTCTCCTGTATCGAAGAGGCGGTCGCCGAGATAAGGCAGAAAGCTCTGCTGGTAATCCGTTAGGGTAAGGATAGAGATTAAGGATTTTCTCATATCAGCCTGTATTGTTTTCGGGGGTGAGGGCTAAAACCGGTAAAACTCTCAATATGACCTCTTACAGAAAATGTCGCAAGTCCAATATCCTCAATTGTGGTAATAAATTATAGAACGATTATTTAGGGGATAGATTGTGGCGTCAGGGAGGTAGATAAATAGTGTCAGGAATACTTGAAGGCGTGAAAATAATCAGTTTTTCACAGGTGATTGCTATGCCGGCAACTACCGCCACACTGGCCGATTGGGGTGCCGATGTTATCAAGGTGGAGCCGATATGGGGCGACTGGCAGAGGAGCCTGGTAAGTTTTAATCACACTCAACTGGCACTGAATTTTGACAAGGGAGAAATCGAGACCCATTTTGAGCTTGTCAACCGCAACAAGAGAAGCGTTGCCCTGAATTTAAGGACGGAGCCGGGCAGGGAAATAATGCACCAGCTTCTCAAGGATGCCGATGTCTTCGTCGCCAACTACTCCCTGGAAGTGCTGCAGCGCTTTGGTCTGGACTATCCGAGTCTCAAAGACAGGTATCCCGGACTTATTCACTGCCTGCTTACCGGGTACGGGTCGAAGGGGCCAAAAGCGAAAGACCGCGGTTACGATTTCGTAGCTGCCTGGACTTACGGCGGCTTGATGAGCCTGGTAACCGCCGACCCGAATAGCCCTCCGGCCATACAGCGTCCCGGCATGATGGACATGGTGGCAGCGGCCCATATGACCAGCGGAATCTGTGCCGCCTTATATCACAAAATGAAGACGGGTAAAGGACAGTCTCTGGAGCTTTCCCTGTACCATGCGGCCGTATGGACGCTCGGGACGGATATTCAGACGGCCCTCTACGGACAGTTGCCCAGACTGTGGGACAGGGTGCGCATGCCGAATCCCATGTTCAATTCATATCGGAGTAAGGATGGGCGTTGGTTCATGCTGGACGACCCCAATCAGGATTTCTGGGCACCATTCTGCAGGGCAATCGGTAAGCCGGAATGGATAGATAACCCCCGCTACGCCACCATGGAAAGCAGAGCCGAACACTGCGAAGAAATGATTGGGCTGCTGGACGATATTTTCCTTTCCAGGACATGGGCGGAATGGGAGAAGGACTTTGAAGAAAACGACCTAATTTTCAGCCTGAGCCAGACGGCAAGCGAGATTCTGGAAGATGAGCAGGCGATTGTCAATAATTTCTACACGGATATCGAGCACCCCGTAACAGGTAAAGCGCGGCTGCTCAACAGCCCGGTACAGTTCAGCGATACGCCTGCCAGGATAAAGAGCGTGGCACCTACGGTCGGTGCGCATACCGAAGAGGTGCTGCTGGAACTCGGTTATACCTGGGAAGAAATGGCGGAACTCAAAGAGCAGGGTGTCATTCCATAAGTCTTAGTATCATTCTTATCACAGACAATTTCTTCAGTAAGTCAACTAGTTAACCTGCACCCCAACATGCTCCATAACAGCCCCGGAACTGTCATGCCAAAAAAAGCAGGAACGGCCCGGTAATCCCTGTTTCAGGTCCGCCGGACCGTGCCTGTATGGTTATTCCCCGTCGCAGGGGAAACTACCATAGGCTATGACAACTGCACCCGATATTATAATATTGGGTAGCGTGTTGCCGTAGCCGTCCTTTTAGCTGGTGATGTCGCCCCCCAGTTCATTATAGTACTCGAGGTCATTTTTTACACCGTTAAAGTCACCGGAAGCATAGGCATCCTGGACCATGGCGATGACTTCAGCCTCGGTATACTCATAGTCTACGAAGGGGTGGGCAGCATTCAACAGCGCCGCCGTGCCATGCCTGATAAGAGCATTTTCGCCACCACCTTTTGCCCAGACAGCATCTTCTAGAGTCCAAGATGGGTATGAACTTGTGACACCGAAGACAGCATCAAAAACATCGGAAGGGCTGTAGCCAGTCCAGTCTTCATAGTGGTTTCTCCAGTAGCCGGGTGTAAATCCTTCGCCGTCATCAGGTGGAGTCACGTATACCCAGAGCTCGCATGTCTCGTCCTGGAACTCCGGAATGCCGTCACCATCGTAGTCTTTAGTGGTGACATCCCAGTCAAGCCTTCCCTGTCCGTAACCATGGCCAACGGCGGTAAACAGGGTGTCCTCACACACTATTACGTCAACTTCCCACACCCACGTCTCATTTTTGTCGAGTATGCCGTCACCATCTGTGTCACCGGTTGGCTGGTCGTTTATATCTAAGATGATACCGCCCGGTTCGAGGCTGACCCATGGGTCAGCAATCCAGACTCTATCCGGATTCTCGTATTCGCTATCGTTGGTTTCGGTTATCGTCAGAGTCACCGTGCTACAGGCGGGAACCGGCTCTGTGGGACCCAGGATGTTAACCGTGGTGTTGAAATCAAACCAGGCCATTGCCGGTGTGGCTATCAGTGTGGACAGAGCAAACACCACTATCAGGATTACTGAAAAATATCCAAGTCTCTTTTTCATTACTATTTCCTTTCTTAAGTGTTATTTGGTATTCATTCTAAACTTCTATAACCTATTTGATTGTTTTTTCTGATATTGGAGGTTATCACCCCCCTTCTTTAAACGATATTAGCCCAAATCTGCCTGTTTTTAGTGTAAGTGCTCAAGGTTATAATATCGTAATAATCCGGTGGGAAATCAGGTGGAGTTCGGTTAGAATTTGTAACTCAAGGATGGCGTGGTGGTATAATTAACCTGCTTTTCGGTCCAGCCTGTCATATATGCCGATAATCAATTGTGAGACCATGAAAAAATCAACAGTAGCGCTGATAGCCTGTGATACGTATGATGAGGAGCGGGTGTACGTGGCTGTTAAGGCGGGGATTGACCTTATTGGTGGTATAACGCGTTTCGTAAAGCCCGGCGAAAAGATAGTAATGAAGCCGAGTGTGCTCATAGGCACGCGCCCTGAGAGTTACGTGTGCACGCACCCCTCGGTATTAAAAGCCGTCGGTCGAATACTCTTGGAAGCCAATGCCGTCGTATCCTGCGGTGACTCTTCGGCTTTCGGTACGTGTAAGTTCAATATGAAAAGAGCGGGCCTGAAACAGGCGGCCGATGAGCTGGGGATAGACCTGGCCGATTTCGATAGGGGAAAGGTGGTTACATATAAGGAAGCACTTTTGAACAAGCGATTCGTCATCGCCAACGCGGTACTGGAAGCGGACGGCCTGGTGAGTCTGCCGAAACTGAAAACCCACAACCTGACAAGGCTTACCGGGGCTGTTAAGAACCAGCTTGGATGTGTACCCGGGATTCGAAAAGGCCAGCACCATGCCAGGATGCCTGACCCGTATCATTTTGCCACTATGCTCGTTGACCTGACCACGCTGGTCAGGCCGCGCCTGTATATCATGGACGGCATTATGGCTATGGAGGGTAACGGGCCGAGAAGCGGAAATCCCAGAAAAATGGGTGTTCTGCTATTTTCCAGCGACCCTGTGGCGCTGGATGCCGTAGCCTGTAAAATCATTGACCTGGACCCGGCGATAGTGCCGACCTCCGAGCCCGGAGAAAGGGCGGGACTGGGAACATACCATTATGAGAATATCGAAGTGATCGGCGAGGATATAGAGGCTTTTATTCAAAAGGACTTTGAGGTGGTTCGTAAGCATCCCATTCCGGCAACCGGTGGACCCATAAGAAAATTCATTAAAGGGCGGATAAGCCCGCGGCCGACTATCGATAAGACAAAGTGTACGAGTTGTGGACTATGTGTCAGGTCATGTCCGGTTTCTCCGAAGGCAGTACACTGGCATAAGGGTGATGAATCCAGACCACCTGTATATAATTATGACCATTGTATCCGCTGTTTTTGCTGTCAGGAACTATGTCCCGAAGGGGCGATAACTGTAAAGGAGACCCTGCTGGGTAGAATCTTTTTCCGGTAATTACGGAAGGTTGTACATCTATATGGACTTGGTGTATTATCTGTCCTGAAAGTAAAGTGATGTAATAGGAGAATCATATGGATAATGAGACTCAGATTTATCGTGACTTGCAGAAATATTTGGATAGAATGCCGGGCGGCTTCGCGGCGACGGAATCTGATATGGATATTCGAGTACTAAAGCATCTTTTTACTCCAGAAGAAGCCAGAGTTGCCATGCAGCTTTCCATGAAGCCGGAACCGATAAAGCGTATTTATAGTCGTGTTCAGGAAAGCGGGATGACTCTTGAGGAACTACAGCAGGTACTGGATACTATGGTACGTAAGGGAACTGCCGTGCCAAAGGTTGAGGGTTATGATGAAAAGCATTATAAGGGGGGCGGGTTTACGGCTGGTGGTATATTCAGTGTTCAGGTAGGCCGGCTTACCAGGGATTTAATTGACGATCATCAAAAATATCAGCAAGAGATACGCGGGGCCCAAAAAGCTGGCACCAGGATGATTCCGCCGCTGCGGACTATTCCCGTCGAAAAGAGCATTCCTGTTCCTGAGAAATACCATGTCAGTGATTACGATAGTGTTAGAAAGCTTGTTGAAAATGCCCCGGGTCCGATAGCCGTGGCTGATTGTATTTGCCGGCAAATCACGGAAATCCTTGGGGGACATTGCACCAAGACCGACCTTATGGAGACATGTTTGATAGTCGGACCGGACCATGCCAGGCATTACGTTGATATGGGTATCGGGCGTTTTATCAGCAAAGAGGAAACCCTCGATATCCTGGATAAAGTCCAGGAAGCGGGATTGATCCTCCAGCCTGAGAACTCACTGAAGCCTGAGGCTATTTGCGTTTGTTGTGGCGACTGCTGCGCTATGCTGAAAATGGTGAAAAACTACCCCCGACCGGCAGATTTATATTTATCCAATTATTATTCAGCGGTTGACCCTGAATTATGTACGGGTTGTCAGGAATGTATTGAGAAATGCCAGCTGGAAGCCCTGGTCATGGTTGATAGTGTGGCTGAGGTTAACCTTGACCGCTGCATCGGCTGTGGTAATTGTGTTGTTATTTGTCCCTCAGATGCTATCCAGCTGAAGCAAAAGGAAAAAGTAGCCGTTCTCTTCAAAGACAAAGAAGCTTATAATATGCAGCTATTGTCTGACAGAGTGGGCAAATGGAATACATTTAAAGTCAGGGCAAAGATGCTTCTGGGTCTGAAGGTATAAAAAGATTGCCTTGCCCCGCCACCCCCCTCGTTTGATATCTATTCCCACCCTGCCGCCCAGTATCATCTGCGGCTTATCCCGTTAGTTTTTCCTCCCCCTACTCCCCTTTTAGATATCTATTCCAACCCAAACTGCCCAGCATCATCTTCTGCTTAGCCCACAGGTTTTCCCCACCCTCATTTCTTTTGTCCCCCTTTGAAAAAGGGGGATTAAGGGGGATTTTTATCCTCCCCCCAGCTTGTCAGTCGTAGCTTTAGCGTAGTCGGGCAGCACAGTTACATCTTCTGCTTATCCCACAGATTACCAACCCCCGCATCTTCAGTGACTTGACCGGTATGTACCAAATCCTTTATCCCCGGTAGGGAGTATAAGGAGGTGGCCGTATAGCAACTTATAAATATGATTTCTTCTTTCCTGCTTAAAAGAAATCTCCGAGGAGCAGGATTTTATTTGTAAAAATTCCCCCTTCCTTTTCTAAAGGAAGGGGGCTAGGGGGATAGATTAGCATAATTTTAACATGAGAGGTCATCATAAGTTAAGGTAAAAGTATCTACCTCACCCTGCCGCCCAGTATCATTAACTTCTTATCCCGGGAAATTATCACCGTGTCTTGTAAGTAGCCAGATCCTCCATCCCCAGCTTAGCCAGTGTCTCCTTCGTGGGCAGTCCAGTCATCTCGTCCCAGCCGCGCAGGCTGTAGTATTCCATTAGCATTTCGGTAAATTTCTCCCTGTCGAGGACATTTCCGGTAACATCCAGCGGTTCGGCGCCGGGACCGGGAACCACCACCGGCATGCCCATCGGATTGGTCTCCAAGGGTTCGGAGAAGTTAAACTCAGGAGGAAAGTCGTCTTCGGGGACCCGGTGTCCCTCGCGCACCATGATGAATCTCTGCATGTTGAAGATGCATTCGGCGTAATCGCCCAGTTCCGCAGCATCGATGCCGGTGACCGCCGTAAAGATTTTACCCTCCAGGTCAGGGTCGCCGACATGGTCGGCGGTGCTCAGTGAGTAGGTAATCGGCCAGACGTAGTCACAAAAGCCCAGACTGTCCCGGAGATAGGTCCTGTTCTGGATATTTCTGGCGGCCACTGCCTTCCCTTCGTAGCTGGATACATCGGCGGCGGCTTCGCCGCCCCAGTAAAGCCTGGCTATTTTCCGAAAGACCTCCGGGGTGATCGGGAATTGTTCCGGTTCGACCTGGTTCATGCGCCAGGGCAGGCAGACGTATACGGTTTCATGAGTGGCGATGGGATGCATCCTGTTTTCCATGGGATAAATCAGCGCGTGGGCCATATAGGCCCGGGGTGTGTTAAGGTCCCTTTGTCCGATTGGTGCCGCGGTACGTTTGAACAAGGCCCTGGCTTCATCCGATACCTTTTCGCCGGCCCTCATCAGTCCCTCGGCCAGCGTATCGCCGAAGCCCTCGCGGTAGGCTATCGCGTGAAGCAGTTTTTCCAGGAACTCCCTTGTGCCTATCTTCGATAGTGGCAGTCCCGTTTCCGATTCTGTAAAGAGTCCGGCCCGATAACAGTCATAGAGCCAGTCAATCATGCTCTGGAGTTCGAACGTGCCTATGGAATAATCGTTAGCCAGGGTGGGCGCATCGAAGAATGTCTTTAGCGGTTCATCTTCATGACCGTATACCCATGGCATATAGTACTCCATGGCCTGGCAGCGGCGGGTGCCCACCAGTTCCGGGTCTTTGCCGTAGCGGTACAGGTACTTGGGACATTCAATTCCGCATAGATAGCAACCGCCTTTGCCCAGCGTTTCCAGTATATGGCCGTGATTGGTGGCGCCTATCCAGGGCGGTATTGCCAGGCTGACACGCTTGTTGATTTTAATGGTGTAGCGGTTAAGCTCCTTGAGCCGGGCAGGGTCGGCCACGGCGGGG
>Ga0209427_10001033_pt1 | contig 31428 bp, 30 predicted proteins | sample DeeMarSWOR136_30_FD_187465 | JGI IMG/M metagenome (GOLD analysis project Ga0209427, IMG submission 187465) | Marine sediment microbial communities from White Oak River estuary, North Carolina - WOR-1-36_30 (SPAdes) (version 2) | ecosystem: Environmental > Aquatic > Marine > Intertidal zone >...
CCCGTAACACGTTCAAGAATTTCGCGTTCATATCGGGTAATCCGACCGTGACCCTTAGGCAGTTCTCGTATTCCAAGAGTTTTCCCAGCTTCTTAATTACTAAGCCGCGCTTCAACATATTCAGGTAAACATCCTCATACGGCTTGCTGGTATTAAAGAGAACGAAGTTTCCCCGTGAATCGAACGCTTCCACCCCTCTTATCTCGTTCAGCGCGTTTATCAGTTTTCCCCGTTCAGCCTTTAACGCGGCAACTGCCGCCCTCATTACGCCAACGTTTTCCAGAAGCTTCCTACCCATGGTCAATGTTACGATGTTAATAGCGTAGGGCGCTGGAATCTTGTTAACCGCCTTCGCTAACAACGGATTGGCTACTGCGTAGCCGAGCCTTAGTCCAGCCAAACCGAAGGCTTTCGAAAACGTCCGCAAAACCACAAGATTCTCATACTTGCTTATGAGCGGAACCACGGAGTAATCCGCGTACTCCCCGTACGCCTCGTCCACCATAACTATCCCTGGGAACTCTTCGATTAAAGCTTCAACCTCACCCTGCCCAAATTGGTTTCCAGTAGGGTTGTTCGGCGAGCACAGGTAGAGCAGTTTCGCGTCGGGAGTAAACGCCTCACGCATCGCTTCAACATCCAGCTTGAAGCCCTTCTGAAGCGGGACCCTAATGTACTCGGCGCCTTTATACTTCACGCAATACCCGAAGACGCTGAACGTGGGCGCAAATGTGACCGCCTTGTCTCCTTTCTCTAAAAACAAGCGCGCAATCCTGTCCATTACTTCGTCGCTTGAATTCCCCAGGGCAACGCAGCCCTGCTGTAATGTAAGGTATTCGGTTATATCTTCGCGGAGTTTCTTTTCTTCTTCCTGCGGATAGAGTCTTACGTCGCATTCGTCTGCTACTTCCTTTAGGAGCACAACAAGCTTTTTGCGTGACATGTATAGGTTTTCGTTGAAGTTCAGCTTCACGAATTCGGCGGGTGAAAGCCCGTATTGCTTGGCTGCGCATTCAATGGTTTTTTCAGGGACGTAGCTTTCAAGAGCCTCTATCTTTGCAAGCTTCTCTTCCAGCCACTTTTTGCATTCTTTTTTCATTTTCCAAACCTCGCCTCTACGGCTTTGTAGTGATTAGGAAGGTTTTCCGCTTCAGTCATAATCTTTACGAGTTCCTTAGCGCTCTGCAAACCCTCCTTTGAGCTCTTAACGACGCTAACTCTTCTTGTGAAGTCAAGTGCAGACAAGCCTGAATAAGTGCTCCCGAAGCCACTCGTTGGCAAGACATGATTGGTTCCGCTGCCGTAATCACTAAAGGCAACAGGAGTATAAGAGCCGACAAGGATTAGCCCAACTGACATGATTTTCTCAGCTATTTCCTCAGGTTTCTGCGTCATTATCTCAATGTGTTCGGGAGCAAAAATATTCGCTAAATCAACAGCTTCAGGCATATCTTCGCAGGTGATTATGAAACCGTACTTCTCCAACGCTTTCGAAACGAGTTCTCCGCGCTCTGCGCCAGCAACCACTTTCGCCAGCCAACCTTGCACCTCCTCTGCAAGCTTCTCAGAATTGGTAATCAACCCAGCTACACTGTCGATGCCGTGTTCTGCCTGTGAGACCATGTCAAAGGCGATAAACTTCGGGTTTGCGGTCTCATCTGCCAACACAAGAATTTCACTTGGACCAGCGGGCATGTCAATGGCAACATCTTTTGAAACAAGAATTTTTGCCACTGTCACGTACTTGCTACCCGGACCAATGATTTTCCTCACAGGCTGAATTGTTTCTGTGCCGTAAGCCAAAGCGGCGATGGCTTGAGCACCTCCAACCTTATAGACTTTGTCTACGCCGCAAACATCAGCAGCGACAAGAACCAACGGGTTAACTTTGCCCTCGGCGTTGGGTGGCGAACAAACTACAACTCTGTCAACTCCAGCTACCTTTGCCGGAACCGCAGTCATGACTAAAGTGCTTGGATAAGAGGCTTGTCCACCTGGAATATAGCAACCGACACTCTCTATTGGACGCAGAACATTTTGAACTGTGACGCCGTCTTGAGAGATTTTGAACCCCGCCTGCTTGAGCACAAGCTTTTCGAAGGCGCTAACCTTGTTTTTCATGAATTGGATGGTAGCAATTTGCTCGTTTCCCACTTCATTGTAAGCTTCTTTAATCTCTTCACGGGTTACTAGAAGACTATTGACTTCTATACGGGCTTCATCAAATTGCTCCGTAAACGTTATCAGGGCGGCATCTCCGTTTCTTACGACGGTGCTCAATATCGCTTTAACGTTGCTTTCAATTTGTTCAGCAGTTTGTTCGTCTGCCGCTTGTCTCTTGAACCAGTCAGGCGGCAACGCTGAGGACTTCCATACTCTCACTTGAGCTCGGTTGCGCATTCGTTATTTTCTCTCCTGCTTATCTCGTCTAAAGCCAGCACTTGTCGGGGTTCGTAGACGACGATGCCTTGGGCGAGCTTGCGGATTTTGGGCAAGAGGGTTATGAGGCAGTCTTTTTCGACTATCGTGTTGACTGAGCACCAGTTTTCATCCGCCAACCGCGCCACCGTCGGGTTCCTCAGCGCTGGGAGTTCAGCAAGCAGCTTTAGCAGGTTTGTTTTCTTCACGTTTACGAAAATGTGGATTCTCTTGGAACCGTCTACTACGCCTTTCAACAGAGTCAGGATGTCATATATTTTCTCCTTTTTATGCGGGTCAGCCAAAGCTTCTCTATTAGCGATAAGCACCGCTGAAGACTGCATTACATCCGCTATTATTTTTAGATTGTTTGCGTCCAGAGTTGAGCCAGTCTCCGTGACATCCATGATGCAGTCAGAGTTTTCTGGGGGTTTAGCTTCCGTAGCTCCGAAAGACAGGAAAATCTTGGCTCTGAGGTTTTCGCCTTTTCTCCACCATGGCGTCACTATCATGGGTTCTGATGTGCCGAAGCGTCTCTTATACGCAGGACGGTTTTTTATGTATTCAGTTGCGATGTTCAAGTATTCAGTGGAGACTCGGAAGTTCTTCCCTCTGCTCCATACGTCTTCCATGAGTTCGGAGATGGAGTCTGTGCTCAAGCTTTTCGGGATGGCTATTACCAGCCGTATTTTCCCATATTCAAGGTTCTGGAGGACTTCAACGTCAGCTCCTGTTTCCTTTATCCAGTCTTGACCTGTGATGCCTACGTCTTGAAGGTCTTCGCCGACGAAAACAGGTATTTCTTGGGGTCTGAGGATTTTCAACTCGATCTCTGGATCGTTGATTTTTGGTCTATATGTGCGCTCTTGCCCTGAAACTTTGTATCCTGAACGATTCAGTATTTCGAAGGTTGATTTGGCTAGGGAGCCTGCGGGTATTGCAAATTTTACTTTTTCCATTTTTCATCACCTAAATTTTGTTGAAGAACTAGCAAGCGGGGTTTCCAAACCAAAAAATAGACGCGGTTGGAAAAACCGTTTTCTTGAGGGTTGCGTGTAGTTTAAAAGAGGTTTCGTTCTTAGACGGTTTTTTCTTCGATTGCTTTTACTTGTAATGAACGCAATCGCCTTGTATGAACGCGATCCCTCAACTCTTATCACTGAAGGCACCTTAACTTGATGTCTTCCTAATAAACTTATCCTAATTAAAATATTAGCTGTGGCGTGGTTGCGCATCATCGTGTTCGGCGTTGTTGTGTTTTTATCTCGAAAACGAGCGGGGGCACGGTGGTTTTCATGTCTAACTCTATGTCGAATAGGCCCTCAAAGATGCCTTCCCAGATTTCCGAGTCTATACTAAGAGGTATTTTTATTAGAAGGTACTTGTCTTTCAAGTAGAAGTCTCCGAATCCTTGCACTCTGAGTCTTTTGAAGATGTTTTCCCAGTTTTCACACTTAGATGCTTGAAGGGTCAAGGTTGTTTCCATTGAGACTTTAAGAGCGGCGCCCATTTCTTTCCCTATTTCACGCCTTTCTTCTTTTGGTATGTGCTGAATCAGGATGTTCAACAGTTCCACGTTAACGAGGGCGATGCGACTTATACCGCAGTAGTATTCGCCGGGAAAATGCCAGTCGTAGATCATCATGCTTCGGTAGACATCCAGCATCTTGGAGATGAGCGGCTTAATACCGGGTTCCTTTCCCTCTTGTATGAGTTTGTCTATGAAATCTCTTTCTTCTTTTTCTAGTATGACTGTTGTTCTTTTGGTCGTTTCCTCTCCTTTGTTGACCAGTTCTTCTAGTCGCTTTTTCTTGTCGTCTTGTACATTGGATCTATGCATATTAGATATATCTGTGGGCATATTTTATATGCTTTTCTAGCCGAAACGCTATCGCTCGTTCCAAAAAAGACTTAAAATAGGCCATCAGAATCTAGAGATGCCGATGAAGAATCCTAAAAGCTGAATTCGATGATGCACCCTGGGGTATCTGAGGCACACTTTTACGTAATTACTTTCTTCCGAATGAGCAACAGCATTAAGACTAATCCCACGATGAACAAGGCAAATCCTGCAGCTACCGAAGCAACATAATTCACGTTAAGCACATCAGATAACAGGTAAGAAACGTATGTTGGACCCGCAAAAATCAGAAAAGCCGTAACTATAATTAGGAGGACTCTGGTGAATTTTGAGTTCAAATCTAATGGTCCGATGTTACCACTATCGTCGTTTTCAACCATGCAGACACGTTCCCGCTAATATCCAAATGTAATGTTTTTTCTTATAACCCTTCTTTTATCTCTTTTCCTAAAGCCTTCATCAAAAACTTGAAAATTCTGAATCCAGCCCCGCGGTCTGCCTTGAAACCCGTTGTGGTGCCCAGCAAGCAAACACCCTCAAGTTTTCGCTCCTTTGCAAGCGCCAGCGTAAGTCCTGTTCCTCCAACTATTCTGCCTTTGCTGTATATGACCGCCCCTTTTTCCATGAACTCGGTTGCCAGCCTTGACGATGTAGCCGCCACGTACACTTGGGTTTTATCTTCAGTTAAAGGCATTCCGCCCATCGTCACGATGAAATGGCAGCCTAACTTTTCCACGAAATCTACTATTTCAGAGCAAACCTGATAGTGCGCCAAAACATCGTCGAAGGAAGGTTGTGTTTCACCAGTCATGATAACCAAGTTGTTTTTCTCCAGAGGGGCAGAATAGAACTCGTATTTTGGCACGTAAGCTATTCCTTTTGTGCTGATTGAAACATAATCTGGAAAAGACGGAGAATAAAACTCTGCGAAAGGTTTGGCTTCGCTGAACTTTATCAGAAGATGCGCAGCTATCCTCCCGACGTTGCCGAAACCGGGAAGTCCCTGCACAAAAACTGGGTTTTCAAGTGTTGGATTGAACATCTCGCGAAAGAACGGCTTGTCCATTCACCAATGCACCACGCATACAAAAGAATGGCGACACTAAAATGCTTTTGCTGAAGAAAAAACAAACTATTAATATTTGGCGAATGGTAGTACTAAAAGGAATTAAAAAATGCTTTCAAATTAGACATAGCGGGGTGGGGTAGCCAGGATTAACCCGCTGGGCTCATAAGCGCACTAAAACGCTGCTCGGAGAGACCCAGAGATCGCTAGTTCAAATCTAGTCCCCGCTACCAATTCACACATTTCATTTTTCACATTACTAGATGCACAGTATTGAGCAGTTTTAGTTAACGTGGCATGTTAACCTTTTGAAGCTGTTTTTTAAAAATTGGATCGTTTACCCATTTATGCTGATTCGTTCATTTCTTGCCAATGACTGCCAAAGTTTTTCTTCCATTCGTCTATGCCGGAGATTTTCTTTGATCTTCTTGAGGAGACGAGCCTTTTTGGAAGATGATAGGTCAATCAGATTGACCTTTTTGTTTTTAATGTTTTCTTTTTGGACTCACTTCTTTCACTTCATGGGAATATCACGGGCATTAGTAAATCCGTTCTTTCCGGGGGTGGCACGTGTCCAAATCTGATTTGCCGGCTTGCTCAATAGGTATTGCTATACCTAACAATTGCACACGTTTTATGAGTTTTAAAGCACTAAGAGCATGCTGTTAGAAAACACTTGCAAATGATGGAAGCTGTGTTTATAACAAGGCAATATGGAAAACTGATGGAAAATGTCGCCAGTGAACGCTAGTTGCGAATTTTAGCCTTTTCCTTTCTCTTCTTTGCCGAAGTATTTGGTCCATTTGAGTTTGCGGGCGTCTCTTCCGAATTTTAACGAACTCTTTTTGCATTTGCCAGAGCAGAACCACAGGATAGTGCCGTCATTCTTGATGTACATCATGCCTGTGCCGGCTGGGAAATCAGTGCCGCAAAAGGAGCATTTTCGGGGTTTAGGCATTCAAGTTACCTCTTTGATGGCTTTATCTTGTGTTATCTCGTTATTTTCTTGGCTTCTCTTTCGGTTTCTCTGAGCATCAAGACGTCTTGTACGCGTACGGGTCCTTTGACGTTTCGCGTTATAATGCGTCCTTTGTCTTTTCCTTCCAAGATGCGCACTCTTACCTGAGTGATTTCTCCAGTCGCACCTGTGCGCCCAATAATTTGTATAACTTCTGAAGGTGTAAGTTCATGTTCTGCTGCTTTCGCTTCTCGGCTCATTACTGAGCGCCTCTTTTAACCTGCTCAATCCGGCTGATGATTTCTTTGATTAATCCTTGGGCTTCTCCTTCTTTGATTATGCATGCTGATGCACATGGGACATCTATGCCTACGGCGGTACCTAGTTTGTCTTTGTTGGGAACGAAAACGTAGGGGATTTTTCTTTCGTCGCAGAGCAGCGGCAGATGCGCTATGACTTCTGGGGGGTCAACATCTTCGGCTATGACGACGAGTTTTGCTATGGATCGTTCAACGGCTTTGGTTGACTCGTTAGTTCCTTTTCTGACTAAGCCTGTTTTTGAAGCTATTTGCAGGGCTTCATAGGCTGCGTCCACGATTTCTTTTGGCGCTTCATATTTTACATAGAATGGTTTTGACATGTAGCCTCACCCTTTTAAGGCACAATCTTATCAACGGTTCTCATTTAAGAAGGTTTCGACCGAAAATACAGGTATCGAGCTAAAAAGTCCAATTGAAAAGCGCCTGCTGTAGTTTGCTTCTTTAAAAGACTTAACAGCGACTTTTAAAGTGGACAAGCAGACCCAGTTCTATAAAGAGCGGTAGTGAAGTAAAGGCAGTTGATAATGTGTTCTTATAATTTACGTAAAAGACAATCTGGACTCCCACTTTTAAAAGCGGACTTGTAACCCAAAGCTTGAAAAGTTGGCGCCGGGGAAGGGATTCGAACCCCTGCGAGCCAAAGGCCCACTGGCTGGCTTGTCTTTGGCATGACCCTGTTTATGCCTATTTGGATCTCGAGGCCAGCGCGATAACCACTCCGCCACCCCGGCTTGAATAGAAGGATTTGTGGCACTGTCTAAAAACATTTTCAGTCACTAAGTCATAAAGCTAAAGCAAGTAAACAAATGAGGTAAGGCGAATCGGTCTTTAGATGAGGGGCAGTCTCTTTTGAGCATGAAAAACAAGCCAGTCTATTTTAATTCTAATAGGAATCGTTTACAGAAAAGGGGGAGGGGGCCATCGCCACAGAAAACGAGGGGGGGTAGGTCTATAGTCCGTATGGCGCAAAAACATTCCAATAGTATATATAAAACAGCACATGACTCTTCTAAACAACCAAATCTGCCAGGTCCACGCTATGCTCATAAATCTGTCTCAGAAAGGAAGCCACAGCCAAGATTTGTGGCATAACCTCAACAGGTTGATTCCTCGCAACCTTCTCAATATCCACGAACAACGTTTCCATTTTCTCATGCATGTTCCGCACGTTTTCAGCTAAGGCTATGTCCTTGCTAACAAAGGATTTTAGCGCTTGCTCATGAGCATCATAACAGATAGCCTGCAAACCAATTAATAGCTTCCGCAACTCCTCAGAAGGCTTAACCTCGCTAAGCTCCATCGTCTTAGAAGCAATTTTCACGGACGAATCCCCTATGGCTTCAATCAGACTCGCTGCTAAACGGTAGTCCAAGCATTCAATGGGAGTTATCCCCAATTTCTTGCTCAGACGAGGATTCTGAATTATCGTACGCATAATGCGAACCAAAAGGAAGTACAGCCTATTACTCTCATCATCCCGAGCAATAACGCTCTTAGCTAGTTGCAAGTCGCCATCAACAAAGGAGTTAACAACATCACGATTCATACCCGCAACAATAGCGTAGTTGCGGCGCAAAATCCTCTCTGGCGGTAAACCAGAAGGCTCCAACAAACACTGCAGAATTATCTTAGAATAATTTTCCTCAACAATCTCCAACCCAATCAAAGAACCCACCGTTGCCTTGACCACATTCCTAACGTCAAAGTCAATAAGCTCTTTTGCCTCGATGCGAATAATATCAAAACCAAGCAGATAACAACCAATAATCTCACGACTCAAATACGGTCCAGTAGCCAAAGTCGCAACTCTAGGCTGCAACTCAACGCCATACTTTGGGTCAACAAGAAGCTTGCCATCTTTAGTTTCATCAAAAGCAACCAAAGCGCCTTTTCGCAAACCGTTCTCCTCAGCCCAAGACCGCGGTAAACAAACGAAAAACGTTCCGTTGGCAGTACGTTGCACCTTACGCAATTCTCCCATACAATTAATCCCCATTACTACTCAAATTCGATATAAAATATCTAAATAAGAAGTCACGCATATAAACTTGAAAGCACATGTTGGAATTTATTAAAAAATGTGTAAACGGTATAGATTAAGCCGGTTTAAGCACAAACCTAAAAGAACGGGAAGCGCTTAAAGGCAAGACCGATTTCACCGTTTTACTCGACAAAAAGGCAAGTTCTGGAAAACACGACAAAGAATCATCCAGCACTCATATCCATAGATGCGTCTTTGAGTCTTCCCAAAATAGGGCGAATTATTTAGAAAAGCAGACAGAGAAATGATAAGAAAGAGATACAGAGTACTTCCTCCAAATCTTCTGCAATGAAGAAACTTTTTCTAAGAGCAGTAAAATTCAATAGGCTAATAGAAGAGAAAAAGTATAAAACAATTGAAGTGTATCCAACTTCAACCCGTAAAGCATTACAAATGCCATCAAAAGAGTGGAAAATAATCCAGGAAATCCTAACAAGCTTGGTTTGAAAGGAGAAATAGAAAAACACCCTTTGGTAACACACGAAATCGACGCAGTTCCAGCCGCGTTAACAGCAGCACTCTGCCTTAATAGTCAAACTGAGCAAATGGGTAATGAAGAGGACGGTATAATTGTTCCAACGAAAAGAGACGGGAGAACCAGGATATGAGCGAAAGAGAAAAACTTCAAAGAGCTGTGGAGGCAACGATTGCTGCTGGATACCAGCTGAACAGTGAAGCATTTGAATTGTTAAGCACGGTTGCCGCCAATGATGATCCAACCACATTAATGAGCAAAGCGTTGCAGAGAATAGAAGAATTGGAAGAGAAACCATTATTCATCGATAAAAAATTTCTCGAAATCCTGCTGAAACCAACAGAAAACCCAGAAACAGAGCATATGCGACCGCAAGATAGAGCCCCAGAACAGCCAGAGCACAAGATCCTTGAGGGAAAAAGCTTTTTTTATCCTTACGCAAAAGACATGGAAGCCAAAATTAATGTAATAGTAAACCCTACGGGCAAGCTCACCTCCAACGGAACAATCGAAGAGTACCTCCGATACTTTCAAGACAGGTTTAAACGTATGGAACGCTTACTAAGACAAAGAATCGATGTGAAGGCCGCAACCCCGATTTCAGAAGCCACAAAATCACCCGCTAAGACAAAACTGAAAATAATTTGTATGGTAACTGAAAAGCGAGAATCAAAACGAAACATGATTTTAACGGTTGAAGACTTGCAAACAACGGCTACTGTACTAGTGACCCATAATGCACGAGAAGAACTACACAGAAAAGCCCAACGGCTTCTACCCGACCAAGTCGTATGCATCGCCGTAATAAAAACAAGAAGCGCCCTTTTTTTAGCGGAAGACATAATTTTCCCAGAAGTAGGTCAGAAACATCAACACAGAGCCTCTGAACCTGTTTATGCGGTTCTCACCTCAGACATGCACATAGGCAGCATAAAATTTCACAAGGAAGCCTTCGATCGCTTCGTTTCATGGCTTAACGGCAACTATGGAACCCCAAAAATGAAAGAAATCGCAGGCCATGTGAAGTACCTGCTAGTTGCGGGGGACATTGTCGATGGAGTAGGAGTTTACCCTAACCAAATAGAGGAGCTAGCAATAAAAGACGTCCACGAACAATACAATCTCGCTTCGAAATATTTTGAACAAATACCAGACTATATTGAAATTATAGTTTCGCCTGGAAACCATGACGCCCCCAGAAAAGCATTACCTCAGCCGGCCATATCTGACGATTTCCTTAAAACTCTTCAAGACTCCGGCAGAGCACGATCTCTAGGAGACCCATGTTTGGTTAGTCTACACGGTGTAGAAGTTTTGATGTATCACGGCCGCAGTTTAGACGACATAATCGCCATGGTGCCCGGCTTAGACCACGATCACCCTGAAAAAGCTATGAAGTTATTGCTACAAGGTCGCCACTTATCACCATTATATGGCGGCAAAACGATGTTGTCTCCAGAAAATCAAGATTTTTTGGTAATTGAACGAATCCCAGACATATTTCATGCGGGCCACATCCATGTACTGGGGTGTTGCAACTACCGAGGAGTTTTAATTGTGAATTCAGGCGGCTGGCAAGGGCAAACAGACTACATGCAAAAGCTTGGGTTGGTACCAACACCTGGGAAAGTGCCTGTTGTGAACCTACAAACATTAGAGACGAATATCCTCCAGTTTACCTAAAAAAGAATTAATAAATCTAATATGCCACAAAACTGCAATACGCCTAATTGCTAACTTCGAACTGGATTCACTGTTTCAATGTTTACTTTTTAAGTGTTTTGAACAAAAATGTGGTTTGGAGCCTATCAGAGGCCCTAGCCTATCCTCACCTCCTAATACATCTTTTACAATTGTACGCGCTATTTCCAGTCGAATCTTTTTCGTTCGCCCATAGCGTCCCATACTTACAACTTTCGTGTTTAAGAGACCCATCGCATCGAGTTCATTAACCAGAGTACCTAAACGTCGTTGTGTAAGAAGACCAACACCCAACTCGCCACAAAGTTCAGTGTAGATATCATATATTTCTCCAGTAGTAGCACTTGGCTTTTTCAGATTGTAGACACTTAGAAGAACTAACTTGGAATGCATAGTTAAGTTCGTTAAGGCTTCGACAACCCGATTATGTTCAATGCGTTTTTCAGCCTCTCTCACATGCTCTTCGGTAATTAGATTTGCCCCTTGCCGCTCGGCGACTTCGCCTGCCACGCGTAGCAAATCCAATGCACGACGAGCATCGCCGTGCTCTGCGGCAGCCAAAGCAGAGCATACGTTCAAAGCGCCTTCAGAAAGTGAGTCTTCATGAAAAGACAGTTTTGAACGTTCAAGAAGAATATGTCGCAGTTCACTTGCATCATAAGGTCTAAAAACTATTTCTTCCTCACTGAGTGAACTGAAAACCCGAGGATCTAGAAATTCCTTAAGTCTGAGATCGTTGGATATGCCAATAATCGCGACTCTGCTTTTGTGAAGTGCTTCATTTATTCTTGTTAGTTCGTAAAGGAGGTGGTCACCACGATCTTTAATCAATGCATCTATTTCGTCCAAAACTACGATAAAAAGTGTTCGAGACGCGTCTAGTCCTGTCCGGAATCTATCGAAAACTTCACTTACGGCTAAACCCGTAAATGGTATGACCAGCCCTACGCTTTGGCTAAGGTTTGCGAAAATTCTATATTCCGAGCCTGTCATCCGACAGTTCACATAACAAAACCTTACTGTCGCCCCATATTCCTTTGCTTTCGCTTCTAAGTGACTAAGTACGTATTTGGTTACCGCTGTCTTTCCAGTGCCGGTTTTGCCATAAATGAATATGTTTGAGCACCGAGCATCTTTCAGGACTGGAGCTACGGTTTCTCCAAGAAGACGTATTTGATTTTCTCTATGAGGCAATTTGTTGGGAAGGTAGTTGTGCCTTAATACTTCTCTATCCTTAAAAAGTTTGACACCTTTTACAAAATTTTCGAATACATCGTCAAGTATGTTCGGTCTTCCCATTCATGATCCCGGTTGTTTTTAGAGGCAACACTGTATTTTGCATGGAGTAAATAAAGTATACAGTACAAAAAACTGGTTCTGGCGCACAATAATCCTAAAAAATGAAGAAATACAGCAATAATATTGAACTAAACAGAGGCAGCCACACACCCCATAATTTCTTCTGGAAAATATAGTAATTATTTTAAAAAGTAGTCTGATTTCATTTTATAAGGAAATATACCTTAAGAGGTTATCATACTATTCTTTTAATAATGATTCCTGTTAAAGTTTTTAGATAAAAAATTTTAAAAATTTTCTAAAGATATTTGACTGCTTAACAACCATTTGTTTCTCGAGAGGAAATGAAGGGGTGCCTGTGTGAAAGCATTTTCCCTTTTTAAATTGAAATTATTAACATCTGTAGTTCTCTTCTTTCTTATAGAATATTTTTGTTAAACTTAATCACCTACTTTTGTTTCTGTTTTTGTTATTTTAAAAATTGTCAATTCACACTTTGTAAATAACATGTGAAATTGTATTAAAATTGGTGCTTTGCTCTTTTTCTTTTCTGTTAAATTATTCTTTTCTTGTCCCTTTTCTGTGAATAAGGCACCCCTATACTTCTACTGGAAATCGTAAACTGGAGCACAAAAATATTTCGTTTACTATTTAAAATTTCTGTGAAGTCTGTTACAGCAAACAAATTGCAATTTAACGCTTGTTTCATTTTTACGCCGTTCTATACCTTTTTACTTTTTTTTCCTTTCACCATAACAGCTATAAGTTGTGAAGTGTAAAGCTTGTGAACAGCGCTTGGATGTAAGCAATCGTGCCAGCTCGTAAAATGCGCGTAGAGCTATTTGATAGCGAAGGCAATAGATACACTATAGCCTTTGAGGGTCAGGTTACCCGAGATAAAGCTCTTCGCCTCTTAGATCTTGTAGAATTGTTAGGTGGTATGCCAAGCGAAGGCGCTGCTGCTGGCTCTAATAATATTTTAACAGGTAATAATTCGTCACGCTTTGAAAAGGTTCGATTGGTAATTCAGAAGAATTTTCCTTTGGTGTGGTTCTCTTCAAAGGATGTTCAGTCGTTTTATGAGCAGGAACTTCAAGAACCTATCAGTTTGAGCACAGTATCCACATACTTGGCACGCATGACCAAAAGAGGATTGCTTTTAAGAGCCGGCGAAAGCAACAGCTTGAAGTATAAAGTAACACACCAACCTAATGCAACAGTTAAACAGCAAATTCGTTAAGTCTTTTTGAAACTGGTTATAATAAAATGCATTCTGGTATTGCAAAAAAACTACAGGGGAAGAAAAACTTTCCTTGGAATAACACTAGATATGTTCGCTTTCGGCTTTTCTTAGGATGTTTTTCATTTCCTTTTTGATGCTATACCTGAAAGGGATTTTACCCGTTTCTCTTTCAAGATATCCTTTTTCGTAAAGTTTCTTCATGAGTCTTGCTGTGTGTTCTCTGCTAAGCAGGACTCTCTCCTTGATTTCAGGCGCTGTCTTTGACCCTTCAGAAGAGAGTATTTCTAAAACAGTCACTTCTGTGTCTGTCAGTGCCCCCATCGCTTTTTCCCTTCTTATCGGTATAACGGGCTCGTTTTTTATTTCTGGCAATGCAGATAACTTTTCAACTTGCTCCTCTACTTCTCTGATTTTTGTTTTCAACGTTTGGTTTTCTGTTTCAAGTTTCTGAGTCTTCGTGTCCATCTCCGCTATCTTTGATAGAGCTTTCGAGTTATTTTTCGCGGCTGTTCCAATTTGCTTTTCTATTGGTGTAAACTTCTTTTCAATACTCTCCACTTTTTTAATGCTGATCTCTGCCTTGGCTGCGCTGCCCTCTACCTTATATGCAACCAACTCCAGTCTATCTGCTTCCCGTTTTAACTCTCGATTAAAACTCAGTACAATGTATTCCACGGCGTCTCTCGCTTTTTCGTATTCCTTCTGTGTTTTTCGGATCTGCCTGTAATACTCCACTGAGGCACCTATTGTTGCCACAAGTAGTACGCCTATAAGCGTTAACAGAACCTCAATCACACCGTTCACTTCTGTGATTTATACGTGATTTTAACTGTTGCATCACATATCACAGTTTTCCATGGAAAATTTAAGCTTTGTGGTAATTTTCCTGATATTGTTTTATGACGTCACAGATCACAGTTGCGAGCACAGCATTTTTTGCTACGTATATGCAATTTGAAACTCCGTTTCACGGCTTATTTTTCGATTTAAACCTCTTTATGAGCGTTTTTCATCGTTGTGTTTTTCGGGCACAACGCCTATTGAATTTCTGTGATTTGTGACGTCACAATGTATCTTTTGATGGTGTAGAAAGCCGTTTTAAGCTTGTTTTAAGCTCTTCTCGTATGATTTCTATGACTTTCAGATGATCTTTTAGTTCTTTTTCGTTGTTTGGTATGTCATTATGGGCTTCAACATAATCTTTCAGTTTGTTGGCTATTTCGATATAAGGGTCAAGAGTTGTGGTTTCAAATATGCCTAAATAACCTAAAAGTAATACCGTGTATATCGATTTTACAACGTTTTCTTTAGACTGTTTTAACGTCCTATTAAATGATCCTCGGCTTATTTTTGCCTTTGTTAGCCTTAATCTGGCCTTTTCGTCGTATTTTAGATATTTGCCTGCTATATTTTCAGCTAAAACGTCTATAAGCAGTGTTTCGAGTTGTATTTTTGATAATTGGCTATTTTCAGCAAGCATTTTTACAATCGGGTCGTTTAAAGCCCCATTTAGCCAAGATTGCACACTCTCTTTTAACTTCAAACAAGCTTCTCCTACGATATCTCAAATGGATACGCTTTTGTATACTGACATCGCTTTTAAATTTATTGGGCGCAGTTTTATTTTCACATTCTTTGTTTTGAAGGTAAATGCGAACTCAAAATAACGAATTCTACAAATTTATAGCTAATTAAGCTTGTTCAAGCGATTTGTTACCGTTTTTAAACTAAATTTAGTCTATAAACCGCAAAAAGAGTCCTTTAAGAAGGTTTTTATCGATCTTTAAGGCTTTTGTGAAAACTTGCTATACGTCCTTACTTATTTCTAAACGAGAAATTGCGCGCACCCTCTTTCACAGAGATGTACAAGTTTATCATTTTATCCATTCCTTTTTTCGGCATAACACTTACTCTAGTTGCTTTTTCCTTTTTCAGTGTTTGTTAGAGCCTTTACGTTTCTTCTAATAGTGTTTGAAGGAAGTTCACTGACTTGGTCTTTTTTTGGAGATATGTGTGACGTCACTTATCACAGGAGAATCACGTGTGATTGATTTTTGATTGCTTGATGTCAGAACAGAGCGTGATGCAGCTGTGATTTGTGATTTTGCTGCGTCAACATTGTTGCAGGAGTTGGCTTTTGAGCTTTGGACTATAAGTTTTCTGACTGTTTTTTCAATTTCTCAAAGAGTTCTGGGCGCAGGTCTCTAAGAGTGGGAATAAAAGTTTCAGCGGATCTTATGTCTCGGTAATCGACTTCACATACGACAAAGTCCTCTTCATCATATTTTGCCTTTACCAGCACGTCTCCTGTTGGGCTCACTAATCTGCTTCCACCCCAAAATTGCAGGCCATCTTCCACACCTGCGAGGTTGACATAAACAAGGAAAGCGGTGTTTTCCAAAGCCCTTGCTGCCGTAAAAATCTCGAAGTAATTTCTGCGAACGGCTGGTGAAGCCGATATACACACCATCAATTCCGCTCCTTTCAACCTTGTAAGGCGGCATACTTCTGGGAAGAAAATGTCATAGCATATGAATAGCCCTACATTTCCTACAGGTGTGTTAAATACTGCTGTTTGGTAACCTGGGCGGAAGTATCTTTTTTCTTCAAAGACACTATGTGTAGGAAGATACATCTTACGGAATTTTCCGATGATCCCCGTTGGACCTACAAAAACGGCGGTGTTGAATATTGTGGCTTCTGTTTTTTCGCTTAACTCAGGCATTCCAAAAATGATATGCATACCTGTTTTCTTAGCCAACTCCTCTACTTTTTTGGTTGAGGGTCCAAGTATTGCTTCAGCTAGTTCATAAACTTGGTCATGTAGAACGTAGCCAGTCAATGACAGTTCTGGAAAAATCACTAGGTTAGCACCTTGTTCTTTTGCTTTTATCGTGAACTTCTCAATTTTTCGCAAATTGGCTTTTTTGTTTTCTCGTTTGCTGCTTATTTGCGCGAGGGCTAACTTGATTTTCTTTTTCATGCTTTTTTCCCTTTTTGGTTTCAATATATGTGCCGAGGAAGCCTGAAATCAGTTCCCACGGTTCTATATTCGACTTTTGGTGTCAATGGCAATCGCCTTTTGTGTTCCACGGCGAGCCATCTGCTTTTTACTTTTTCAACAAGCGGTTTCTTAACGCTTATCTGTTGCGCTATCTCTTCTGTGGTCATGAATCTTTCAAGTCCGTAGAGGATGAGATCAAGGGTTTCATATTTGATGCCGAGTTCTGTTTCTGCAAGTTGGTTGGGCCAAAGGGCGGGTGTGGATGGTTTTGCTGCAAGTTCGGGAGATATGCCTATATGCAGGGCGAGCTTGCGAACTTGAGTTTTATAAAGATCCATTAACGGTGATATGTCTGCAGCTACATCTCCCCACTTAGTGAAATACCCCATCATGGTTTCTGACTTATCTGAGCTTCCGCAAACTATCATGTTAAGCTTATTCGCGTAATAGTAAAGGTAAATCATTCTGGTTCTTGCTTTTATGTTGCCTTTGCAAAGCTTTTCTGTCCGGTCAAATATCGGTATAGTTTTGTAAAAGCCTTCTAAGGTAGGTGTGATGTCACATACCGTTGTTTTCAAACCGAATTTTTCTGCCACAATTTTTGCGTCATTGATGTCTTTGGAATCAAATGTTTCCCTTTCTGGGAGCATTAGTCCTGTCACCTTGTCTCCTCCAATTGAAAGGCTAGAAATCGCAGCTACTGTGCCGCTGTCGATTCCACCAGACATTCCAAGAACTATGCCATCTGCTTCTGCGTTTTCGACGTATTCTTTGATAAAACGCTTGATTCTCTTCTCTACCTCAGCCAAGTCCAGTTCTAATACAGACGCGGTTAATTTCATCCGTGCACACATCCTCGCTGTTCTATGGTTGTAGGCAAGTATTTAAGGGCAAGCATAAATATTAAGCAAGCATAAAAACCTAACTTGCGAAGGAATTGAAATGGGGCGAAGAAGAAAAAAAGTTGTTCGCATACCAAAAAAGCGTTTGCCAAAATTTTTCTCTTGCCCTAAATGCGGAAAAGAAACAGTTAGAGTTGAAATTTTCAGAGAGGACAGCCGTGCTGTAGCAGGATGCAGTAGTTGCGGCTTTCAAGAAGAATTTCAAGTGAAGCCTGCCCAGAGTGAAGTTGACGTTTACTGTATGCTCACAGACAGAGTCTATGGCCTTTCAAGAAGGGCATCTTTAACAAACGCAAGAAATGCTTAGATGGAAGGATTAAGCATGCTTAAGCGTGTTGAGAAATACTTGCTTGCTAAGATAAAGGCGGAGGGTTCGATTCATATGACCCTTGTAGACCCCGAAAAGGTAACGCCCCGCCAAGCGTCGCAAGTTGCTGAAAACTCTAAAATCAACGGAACTTCGGCTATGATGATTGGCGGCTCAACTTTTGTTTCCCAAACTCACCTTGATGATGTGATTAAGGCAATTAGACGTATTGTCAAAATTCCAATAGTTCTTTTCCCAAACAACATAACGGGAATAAGCCGTTACGCGGACGCCATATGGTTCATGTCCCTTCTAAACTCTGTAGACCCTTACTTCCTTATAGGCGCCCAAATTTTGGGGGCTCCTCTAGTGAAAAAATATGAATTAGAACCGATCTCTATGGGGTACATAATAGTAGGTGAAGGAGGAACCGCTGGCGTTGTTGGCAAAGCCATCCCCGTGCCATTCCACAAACCAGAACTCGCCGCTGCCCACGCTCTTGCTGGGCAGTACTTGGGTATGCACTTCATTTATCTTGAGGGCGGCTCTGGAGCGACGACCCCCGTGCCTCCGGAAATGATTCGAATGGTTAAGCAATTCATTGATGTGCCGCTCATAGTGGGAGGAGGAATAAGATCTAAAGAGCAAGCGTTAGCCGCTGTCTCAGCTGGCGCAGACATCATAGTCACTGGCAACATCATTGAAAGTGCAGGTGGCAAACAAAAAGTGTCTGAAATAATTGACAGCCTTAAAGAAACTAGACCCTGACTACTTGGGCATTTTTGAGTCGAATCCGCTGAAGAAGGCTTTTTTATCATGGTTTTTTTCGATCTTTATGCTAGAAAGCCAAAATAAACGCTTCATTTACACTGTCTGGAGGGAATTGCTGTTTGAATAGCAAAATGAATGCGGACTACCAAAAATATATTGAAGATATGGAATCCCAGCTTCGGCAATTGTATATGATAAGTGATAGCGCGAGATCAACCGGTCTCGATCCATCATTGAAGACCGAATGCCTTATTGCAAGGGATATAGCTGATCTCGTAGAGGGTCTCGTAGGCCCGAAAGGGGTGGCTAATAGCATCCGTGAATTAAACGCGAAACTTCAGCGAGAGGAAATAGCGTTTAAGGCTGCTGAAGAAATTGTTTACGGGAAATTCGGGCAAATGGAACCCGAAGGGGCGGCGGAACAAGCCATTCGGACCGCTCTCGCAATATTCACTGAAGGTCTAACTGCAGCTCCGATGCAAGGAATTGCGCAGGTCAAAATAAAGACCAATTCTGACCAGACAAGGTATCTTGCCATATACTTTGCAGGACCGATAAGGTCTGCTGGAGGAACAGACCAAGCGCTAACCCTTGTTGTTGGAGATTTTGTGCGCCGTCTGCTAGGACTTGACCGATACAAACCCACTGCGGAAGAAATCTCCCGCTTCCTTGAGGAATTGAGACTTTATGAACGTACTATAGGACGTTTTCAATATCATATTCCAGATGAAGAAGTTAAGAAGGCACTTGACTTGCTTCCTGTTGAGGTCACAGGCACAGAATCCGACCCTGTTGAGGTTTCTTCTTTTAGAAACCTGCCGCGCATAGAGACAAACCGCGTTAGAGGTGGCGCTTTAAGGGTCGTTAATGACGGCATTGTTGGGCGTGCTCCCAAAGTTCTAACTATAGTGGAAAAGCTTGGCTTTCAAGGTTGGGATTGGCTTAGAGAGTTCAGCAAGAAATCAGAAAAGAAGTCTGCTGGTTTTATGGACGACGTAATCGCTGGGCGCCCAATTTTTTCTTTCCCTTCCAGACCTGGGGGTTTCAGGCTGAGGTATGGCCGGGCACGAAATACTGGGCTTGCAGCTGTAGGAATTCATCCAGCGACCATGCTAGTAGTGGAACGTTTTCTAGCTGCTGGAACACAATTGCGCTTGGAGCTTCCTGGTAAAGGCGGCGTCACAGTACCCGTGGACACCCTTGAACGTCCTATTGTTCTATTGAAAGATGGCTCAATGGTTCGTGTTTCTCTTGATAACTTTAAACGCATAGAAGATAAGATTGTCAAGATTCTTTTTTTGGGCGACATCCTCATCAGCTTCGGTGATTTCCTTTACACCAACAAAGCTCTTTATCCTTCGGGGTATGTTGAAGAATGGTGGGTCAAAGACTTAAAAGCTGCTCTTGCTGAAAGGTTTGACGGCGACATCTCTAAAGCCGCTGAAACTGTCAACCTTTCGGAGGAAAAACTAGTACCCTTTTTGGAAGACCCTTTCGGCCAGAAGCCGACTGCTAAAGAAGCAATAACGCTGTCACTGCAACTTGCTGTACCTCTGCATCCGAAGTTCACGTTTTTCTGGTCCAACCTATCTTCGCTTCAAGACGTTGAGGTACTGCGAAAATGGTTGTCAACTTCTGAAGTGACGCTCGAGGAGAGTTTTGCTTGTAAGATTGTTGGCGCCTTGGAACAAAACGTAGCCCAAGCTTTGAGAAAAATTTTTGCGCCCCATACTCTTATGGATGGCAAGATTGTCCTCGAAGGAGAAGATGCCCGCGCCTTTGCTTTTTGCCTTGGCTATAACACAAACAGGATAGTTGACGGCAATCAAGCAGGATCAGTGTTGAAAGTGATCAGTTCACTAGCTGGAGTTGAAGTCAAGGAGAAGGCGTCTACATTCGTGGGTGCACGTATGGGAAGACCTGAAAAGGCAAAGAGGCGGGAGATGAGACCTCTGGTTCATGTTCTTTTCCCAGTGGGCTTAGCTGGGGGCTCTCATAGAAATCTTATGGAAGCGGCAAAAAAAGGACCTGTTTTTGTTGAGGTTTCTAGACATAAGTGTCCCCAATGCAAGACTTACACTTTCAAGGTGAAGTGCGCTGATTGTGGATGCGAAACTATCGCTGAAAAGATTTGTCCACGGTGTGGTAGACCTCTAAAAGGCGAAACTTGCCCAACATGTAAGGCTCATGCTGTTCAATATCAGAGACAAGCTTTTAACTTTAGGGAGCTTCTTGAAGCCGCTAGTGACTCGCTCGGCGTTTCTCTCCCAAAGATTTTGAAGGGAGTTAAGGGATTAACGAATGAGGGCAAGGCTCCTGAAATTATCGAAAAGGGTGTTTTGCGGGCAAAGCATGACTTGTCGGTTTACAAGGATGGCACGATTCGATTTGATGCCACTAATGCGCCCTTAACACATTTTAAGCCCGCTGAAGTCGGAGTGGAGGTTGAAAAGCTTAGGCAACTTGGTTACTCACATGACATGTATGGCGAACCTCTGGCTAACCCTAACCAGATATGTGAACTTAAAATTCAAGATGTTGTCATCCCGCGGAAGGCAGGAAAGTACTTCCTGCGGGCAGCTAGCTTCGTAGACGAGCTCCTAGTGAGAGTTTATAATATTCCAAGTTATTACAACATTAAACGCCCTAGCGATCTTGTTGGGCATTTGATTATGGGCTTGGCTCCCCACACCTGCGTCAGCATCCTAGGTCGCATTGTCGGATTCACCGAACTTAACGTCTGCTATGCCCATCCAATTTGGCACTCCGCTAAGCGGCGAGACTGCGACGGTGATGAGGATGCTGTCATGATAGCGTTGGACATTCTTCTTAACTTTTCCCGCAGATACTTGCCCGCGCAGATAGGTGGGATTATGGATGCTCCTTTACTGTTGATTCCTTTCGTTAACACAAAAGAGGTGCAGCGACAAGCTCATGATTTTGACGTTGATGGTGCTTATTCTCTTGAATTCTACGAGAAGACCTTGGAAAGAGCTGAGGCTAAACGGGTTAGTTCTATGATTGATCTCGTCAGCCATAGGCTTGGGACGGAGGCGCAGTTTGAAGGTTTCAAATTTACCACGCCTGTTTCAAGCATAAACCTGGGTAACTCGAACTCCGCATATAAGCAGTTTAAATCAATGATTGAAAAATTAAACATGCAGCTAGAGTTAGGCGAAAAAATCGATGCTGTAGATGTGAGGCATGTCGCCTTAAAGGTGTTAACAACTCATTTCATTCGAGACATCGCTGGCAACTTGCGTGCTTTCTCAACCCAAGCTTTTAGGTGTAAATCATGCAACAAGCGCTTTCGTCGTTTGCCTCTCCGTGGCAGGTGTCGCTTCTGTGGCGGAGCCTTAACTTTAACGGTTTATCGCGGCGGCATAGAAAAGTATCTGGATGCGGCTCAAAGCCTTATTGAGAAGTATGATTTACCCCTCTATTATGCTGAGCAGATTTCTTTGATAAAAGATGAAATTGAATCAATGTTCGATAACAAAAAACCAAAACAGGTAAGCCTTGTAGATTTCGCCTAAGACTAAAGCTTTTCAGTACAAACAACAATTTATTCTTGGTGAAACGATATTAAAGAAGCTTTTCACCCAAACGCTTACTTGCAGCACGTAAAAAACGTGAAAAATGGACTTAAAGCCAGAACTAGGATACTGAACGCTCTGGATAGGCGTTCCTCTTCAGCGATATTCATAGCAAAGGAAAACTCTCTTTCATATAGCGTTGTGATGCATCACCTGCACCTCCTCGAAGATGAGGGAATAGTTAATCGCAAAGGAAAGCGCCCGTATTTTTGGTTGCTGACAGGGTTAGGGCAGAAACGCTTAATCCGCTAAAACGTGCATTGACATGGCGACTTTTGGCATTTTGGGCATTTGCCGCTGTACTTTTCAACGGTTGCTCTTTCAATATCAATTCCTGTTAGGTTGGCAAGTGATGCAAGCCACGCAATTACATCTGCAAACTCTTTCTCAATAGCTTCTTTGTCCTCTCCCTTAAGGGCTTCTCCCAATTCTCCAAGTTCGTCCGCAAGCCAATTGTATGTTCCTTCTACTCCGCGTTCAGAGTCCCTGTGGAAGTATAAGTGTCGCATCATTTCTTGGAACTCACATATGTGCATATACCTCACCCAATTCTACATGTTTATATCTTTTCAAAGCTTAAACCTTGATGCAACTTCGTGGCTGATTTTTCACGAGGTGTTCTTTAATATGTTAATGTTGTTACGTGATTAGTCAGAGAATACACAACATTAATAATGCAGAAGGGTCATACGATTGCATTGCACTTTAACGAGGAGGTAAATATCATGAGTAAGAGAAAGAAAGAAACTGGTCCGATGCCAGCGGCGAGCGCAGGATTGCTGAGGTTTTTCGAGGAAGAAACCGAAGGTATTAAGATTAGACCAGAGCTACTCGTGGTGTTTGCCGTAGCTCTTATTGTTATCTCTGTTCTAGCGAAAATGTTTTTCCCAGTTTAAGCGGTTTAGGGGTTTCCGCGTCGCGGAGAATGCAAGACTTCTATTCTTTGAACTGAGTTGAGATGGAGGAATAACTCGCTTCTTTCCTCTCGACTGGCGACTTGGGGAATAGGCTGAGCCATTGTTGATCTTAAAACTACGGCTTCAGCGTCTGAAAGCCAGATTCCAGATGGCTCTTGCGTGACGGCTGCTAGAGTGCCTTCAAAACCGTAGGCTGGGTCCAAGATGACTCTGATTTTTTTCCCCACGTTTCTTTCGAGCATGTGAAAGATTGACGGGGGTAATTTTTGCTCTGTCATATGCTTGACTTCGCAGGGTCAGTATAATCGTCACTTTGAAGATAAAACAATTGCTCCCTTTTAAACTTGTTAATTCTATGGTGCCTCTGTTAAAACAGATTTTTGTCTTGCCCTGCTTTTTATTTTTTCATGTTAAACCGCTCACCAGGTTTTAAGCGAGTTATAAAAAAACATGTTTTAAATTAGTAAAAATCTCTCCCTTGACTTAGCTATACTTTAATAATCCTGTTGAATTCATTAGGAACCCAATTTGAGATGATATACGTGGCGACTGAGGACTCACTCAATCACTCTATGAATAGCGCATTGAAGCATTACTCTTCCATGTTCTTTCTTCCATCGTTCCAAAAAGCAGTCGCCGCGCTTGCTTTAATCTGTGTAGGCGGAGTGGGACTTTCTACTTTCGCCCTTACATTGGCGCTTTCAAGTTTATCTTTGGTTGATGGCTTGGTCCTTAGTCTCTTTCTTGGCTTTTCCCTTTTCGGTGCGATTCTACTTGCTGATTACATATTAAGCAAAACTGCTCTTAGAAGCGATCCAATTTATGTTTTAAGAAGAGCAGTAGCTCTTTCCCTCTTCGGTTGGATTATCTGGCTACTTTTCTCCTTTCTTGGGGTTGTATTTGGAAGTTTTTTTGGCTTATGGTGGTGGATTAAGCTGTGTCTATTAGGTTTTGCGGCTGTGCTGACTTTTCGGGCTGTTGTGTTCACATCAACATCATCTGGTGGAGTGATACAACGTCTATTTTCTTCCTTGCTTCCTCCCTTCCTTTGTATAGCAATGTTCATTGGTTTTTGGTCGTATCTAGATGTCGCTATTCCTCTCCAGGTTATGCCTTTTTTGGTTATTTCACCAATACTTGGATGCCTTTTCGCTTTCTTGTTTATCTTCCTCTTAGATAGTTTTGGACGACGCACATTCGGTGTGCCTTCTATGTCCCTTTTCCGAGCGTTTATGCTCAATTGGGTCGCAGGTCTAAACACGCCTTTTGAAGAGTTACTGGAACAATTGGGTGAAAATGAGGACATTGAAGTTACTCTTCTGAAATTTGATTCATATAAACCTAAGGCAGCGATTATCGTTCCTCTTGTTCATCCAGGTCCTTTCAAGAATATTGGAAGCAGTCTTCTTCCTTCTATGCTTAAACGTGATTTTGAAAAAGAGTTCGGTTGCGATACGTGTGTTCCTTTAGGAATACTTGGCCATGAGCTTGACTTAGCTTCCCAAACTCAGAACCGAAAAATAATAACTCAAGTGATAAACTCTGCGCAATTTTCTGCCTCTGCTGATAGAGCAACGCCTTTCGTTAAGGTCACTGATGGATTTATCACTGCTTCATGTCAAGTTTTCGGAAAGACATTGTTCCTTTCGTTTACACTTTCTCCAAAAACCACTGAAGATTTGCCGCAGGAGTTGGGTCGAATCGTTAGGGAGGAAGCAGAGAAGCTCGGGATTGAATGTAACGTAGTTGTAAACGCCCACAACAGCATTAATGACACGGTTGATGTGGAAGCGTCTTTAAGCACGCTAAGTGATGTAGCTTCCAAATGCCTCAAAAAAGCTGTTTCGCTGCCTTCTTACGCTTTTGAAATTGGGGCTTCTACAGTTTTCCCTAAGGAATTCAGTCTGAAAGATGGTATGGGATCAGGGGGAATAACTGTAGTTGTGGTTAAAGTTGCTGAACAAAAAACTGCTTACGTAGTCATTGATGGCAATAACATGATTTCTGGGCTACGCGAAGAAATTCTTTCAGCTCTTAAATCCTCAGGTTTTCATGAGGGAGAAGTTTTCACAACTGACACGCACGCGGTAAGTGCCATAGTTCTAGGGCGCCGTGGCTACCACCCTGTAGGAGAAACCATGGACCATGAAACGTTGATCAGCTACATTACGGAAGCCGCAAAAAAAGCCTCGATAAACTTGGAAACCTGTAACGCTGGATGTGTTCGCTTGGTAGTGCCTAATGTCAGAGTAATTGGCGAAGCTCGGCTGGAATCCCTGTCGATGCTTGTTGACAAAGCTCTTCGATGGGCAAAGCAAACAGTTGCCCCCATTTTTATATCCGAAGGGCTAATACTGATCTTGATGCTGGCGATTTTATAAGACCAAGTCTGTAAATCCTGTTGTTCCAAATTTCTTTTCTTTTCCTAGTTTGCATTCTTTAGCTTTTTAGTTGTTTTTCGAGGCTTTCTTTTTAGTGTTGTTCCACAGACAGCGCATTTCTTGGAATTGTAGTCGGCTGGGTATTCTCTGTGGCAAGCAGGGCAATATCTGATCCATTCAAGAAGACGACGGATTCCAAAGGTGGCAAGAGACACAAAATCAATTCCTATCTGCGTGGCAACATTTTGGATTGAATAGTCATCTGTGACAATCTGAGAAGCGCAGCCCTCTGCCCTAAGTTCTAAAGCTAAAGCCAAAATCTGCAGGTCGGTTTCTGACAAGAAAAACGAGTCGCCAACCCTGTTCGCGGACGTTTTTGCCTTCTTCCAGTATTCTTCGGAAGGCGCCCTAACCTTCACCCTACTGTTTTCAACAGCTGTTCTAAACCTCACCCATATCATGGAATTGCTTCTTATTTCCTCTTCTACCTTTGGCACAGTAACTTGCTCTTCACCTATTGAAAAAGGATCGAAACCCGCTATAAAAGCCGAAGTATCGAGTACTAGGATCCTGTCGCATCGGTTGCTTTTCTGGATTTTTCATCCCATTCCCTTGAACAACAACCTGTTTCGTAACCGATGGTAGAAATCATCTTCAAATCTGATGAAAGAAGTTACGTTTTTCGAACGCGATATAGTCAACTCGGCACTTTTCGATTTTACAAGTTGCCGATAGTTTCCGTCTATTAGAACAAGCATTTCCTTGGGTCTAATCGCCTCAATCGTAACCTTTGAATCCGCCGAAAAAACAAGCGAACGAAACACTGTTAAAGAGCAGATAGGGGTCAAGACGAACGCGTCGACTCTTGGGTCCAAGACTGGACCTCCTGCTGAGAGCGAGTACCCAGTGGAGCCTGTTTGCGTGGACGCTATCAATCCGTCTGCTTGACATTTTAAAATTGGCTCATAATCTTTGTATATTTGCGTATAGAGTATTTTTGAGGGCTCCCCGGCAGAAATAACAACGTCATTCAAAGCGTCGGGAAGGATCTGGTCATCTGTGGAAACTGCGAGCTTAGCGCATTTTTCAATCTTGAACTCGCCCTTAAGAATTTTTTCCACAGCGCCGTAAGCTCCTTTTGGTTCTACTTCGGTTAGGAATCCTCTAACCCCCATGTTGACAGCTAGTATTGGCAGTTCAGGCTCACATAATCCAAGGCAAGCTCTTAAAATGGTACCGTCTCCACCGATGGTTATTACGAAATCCGTCTTCATGCTTTGGAGTGGTGCTGTTTTAGCCGTAAAGTTAACTTTTCCCACGAGGGTGTCTTCAAAATAAACTTCCAACCCTCTGCTTCTAAGGTACTCTGCTAATTCGTTGGCGAGTCTAAGTGCTTGCTTCTTGTCGTAGCGGGCGACTAATCCGACGCTCTTGAACACTCTCTTCACCATTCATGTAAATAGCGCTACCTTAATCTATATATGGGTGTTGTTTAAAATTGCTTTGAGTATATTAAAACCTTGGTGAGTGTATGAGCAAACCAGTTGATGTTGGAAATTTACGCGTTGGGGGCTACATGATTGTAGACGACCAGGCGTGCCGCATAGTGGACATAACAAAGTCGAAACCTGGAAAACACGGTGCTGCCAAAGCGAGAATAGTTGCCATAGGGGTCTTCGATGGCGTCAAACGAAGCTTGGTCAAACCCGTCGATGCCAACGCAGAAATCCCCATTATCGACAAGAGACCTGGCCAAGTCTTCTCCCTTAATCCGAACAGCGTCCAAATAATGGACCTAGAAACCTACGAGTATGTTGACGCTCCCTATCCCGAAGAGGAAGACCTGAAAACCAAGCTTACGGTAGGTGCCGAGATAGAATACTGGAAAATAATGGGTCGGGTCAAGATCGTCAGAGCAAAATAATCCAATACTTCTCCTTTTTCCGTCAAAGCTCATTTTTCAGTTTTGACATAATTGTTATGAGGCCAATAATGCATGAAGAGCCGTCTGAATCGTGACGAAAGCGTCTGGAGCTGAGGCTTCACTATTTTCATATCGGCTCTTATGACTCCCCTTTTTACGGAGTTTATCCCCTATTTAGGAAGTTGTGATGATGCCGTTTCCGTTTTTCCTACAACATATATAAATGCGCCAACCGTGGTTTTAGATTTGGAGAATAAAAATGGCTTTGGATCGCTTGGGGTCTTCGCTCACCGGCGCCCTCAAAAAGCTGTTCCGTGCAGGAGTAGTTGATGAGGCAGCAGTGAAGGAACTTGTACGTGACATCCAGAGGGCGCTGCTTCAAGCAGACGTTAACGTTAAACTTGTTCTCGGTATTTCTAAGAGAATAGAGGAAAGGGCTCTAAAAGAGAAGGTTCCTCCAGGCATCGCAAGACGTGAACACGTGATAAAAGTTGTTTATGAGGAGTTAACGCGCTTCGTGGGCGACAAGCCTGTTCCAATAAAGATGGAACCTGGAAAAAAGAAAATATTGATGCTTGTTGGAATTCAAGGCTCCGGAAAAACCACGCACGCAGCTAAGCTCGCCCGATACTTCCTTAAAAAGGGATTGAAACCCGCCTTGATCTGCGCTGATACTTACCGCCCTGGGGCTTACGCTCAACTTCAGCAGTTGGCAAACCGCATAAACGTTCCAGTGTACGGGGAGGTGAGGGCTAAAAAACCTGTCAAAGTAGTCAACCAAGGATTGAAGCAGTTTAGCGATAAGGAGATAATAATCGTTGACACGGCTGGACGCCATAAAGAAGAGGAAGAGCTAATCAAAGAAATGAAAAATCTTGAGAAAAAAATCAAACCTGACGAGGTTATGATGGTTATCGATGGCACAATCGGGCAGCAAGCCCTGGTACAGGCTAGAACTTTCCATGAGGCAACCCCGATAGGCTCGATTTTGATCACGAAATTAGACGGCTCTGCCCGAGGGGGCGGCGCGCTTTCGGCGGTTGCAGCTACCGGCGCGCCCATAAAATTCATAGGCATAGGTGAAAAAACCGAAGACATCGAGCAGTTCATCCCTTCTCGCTTTGTTGGCCGCCTCTTAGGGATGGGTGACTTGGAGACTCTTCTTGAGAAAGTTCGTGAAGCCGAAATTAAAGTTCCCCAGAAGAAAGCTAAGGCAATACTAAGCGGCAAATTCACTCTGACGGACATGTATGAACAGTTCGAAGCCGTCAAGGGCATGGGGCCCTTCAGGAAAATCTTCAAGATGCTTCCAGGCATGTCTTATGATGTGCCCGAGGACATGTTGAACATGGCGGAAGACCGTTTGGAAAAGTGGCGTGTAATCATTCAGTCTATGCGTCCTGAAGAGAAAGATAATCCTAAAATTTTGAATTCCTCGCGAGTAAGGCGTGTGGCCCGTGGTTCAGGAACTAGCGAGCGTGATGTAAAAGATCTCCTAAAACAATATTCAATGATGCGCAAAATGCTGAAGATGTTCAAGCGGAAGAAGAAGCTACCATTTATAGGTAAAGGTTTTCCAACAGGGTTCAAGTAGGCTCTGCCTCATGGATATTTTAGAAAAAGCTATGGCTCTGCTTAGCAACTATCCCTTATGTGACAACTGCCTCGGAAGACAGTTCGCGTTGCTCGGCTACAGCATAGAAAACAAGGACAGAGGCCATGCGTTGAAACTCTGCTTAACACTGCAAGCTAACGCATTGCAATCAAAAAAAAGTGCTGAGGGAGTTGAAAGGCTTAAAATGCTTGCGGTCAACGGATTTTCCCGCGAAGCACAACAAACCCTTCATCACCTGAAAAAACGCATTCCGAAGAAGGGCTCCTCAAAAAGGTGTTTCCTATGCGAAGACAGGTTTCAGCTTCTTGACGATTTGTCTCAAAAAGTTCTTGACGCCGTTGTGGGCTATGAGTTCAGCACTTTTTTGGTAGGCGTGGCGTTGCCTATTACGGTTGAGGAGCGTGAAGACGAGTTCAAAGCCGCTTTTAACGTGAGTTGCGGGGAGAGCATCAGACACGAGTTTGGAAGATTGTTGGGCAAGCGACTTGCCGAGTTGACGGGCAAGACGGCAGAGTACAAGAAGCCTGACCTAACTCTACTTGTCAACCCGTTCACAGAGCAGGTTCGACTTCAGGTTAATCCGCTCTTTGTGGCTGGGCGATATAGGAAGTTGGTCAGGAATATTCCTCAGTCGAAATGGTTCTGCTCGAGTTGCCGCGGAAAGGGCTGTGAGAAATGCGGTGGGACTGGGAAGATGTATCCTGAGTCGGTGGAAGAGCTGGTTTCGAAGCAACTGTTGGAGGCTGCTGAAGGTAAGAAAACCACATTTCATGCTTCGGGAAGAGAAGACATTGACGCTCGTATGCTGGGTAATGGCCGACCTTTCGTTATTGAGGTTTCGAAGGCTAAGAAGCGTTTTCTGGACCTGAAGAAGCTTGAAGCCGCTGTTAATGCGGGTGCTGAGGGTAAGGTTGAGGTTTGTTGTTTGCGCTTTGCCAGCAAGGATGTTGTTAGGCGGTTGAAGAAGGCGGAATCTGCGCAGAAGAAGTACCGAGTGTTAATCGAGTTTGAGGATGATGTCTCTGAGGAGGACTTGACTCTTTTGGAGGAGCAGTTGAGTAACGTTTTAATTAAGCAGCAGACGCCGTTGCGTGTTTTGCATAGGAGGGCGGACTTAGTCCGGGAAAAGTACATATATGAGGTTAAAGTTAAGAAGGTGTCGCTTAAGAGAGCCGAGATGAAAATACTTTGTCAAGGCGGTCTCTACATAAAGGAATTGGTGTCTGGAGATGGAGGAAGAACGGTGCCTAGCGTTTCGAAGTTGCTTGGGAACAGAGCGCAGCCTCTTAAGCTTGATGTTTTAAACGTTATTATGGCTGATTATGCAAGGTGAAGTTTGGATGAGAGGGTCAAAAGGCTATTACACACGTGCTCGTGGGCTTCTGACGAAAAAGCCTCGGGAGAAGGGTAAGCCACAGCTTGGTAAGCTGCTGATTGATTATGCGCCTGGTTCTAAGGTGATTATTAAGATGGATTCGAGCGTTCAGAAGAGTTTGCCTCATAAGCGTTATCACGGTAAGGTCGGAACTGTTTTGGAGAAGCGGGGGCGTGGGTACGTGGTGAGCGTTTCCAAGGGCGATGCTGTTAAGAAGATAATTGTTCGGTCTGAACATTTAGAGCCCTACCGAGGTAGTTGACTATGGCAAATCAAGATTTAAGCGAAAAGAGGCTTACGTTGCCGCAGGTTAGGAAGGTACTGGAGGAGATAGGCGAGGAGAATTTGGATCAGTTTCAACGGCGTACTTTGGACTACGTGAAAAAGTTTTCTAAAGTGGACGTTAAAGCGGCGGGGAAGCTTTTGGAGAAGCTTATGCAGGAGTTTGGTCTTGAGGAGGTTGAGGCGGTTCAGGTTGTGAATTGCATGCCTGAGACCATGGATGAGCTGCGGGTTTTTTTGGCTAGTGGTCGCAAAATTATCGAAACCACAAAGTTGGAAGCTATCGTCTCGCTTCTGAATGCCAGTAGAGCAGTGAAAAAATAGAAATTGACTAATAACTTTTAAGCAGCAAGCGCGAATAGAAGTAAGGGGACTCAGGGACAATTATGGAGAAACGATACGAAGAGTATGCTTACGTGTTAGATTTCTTGCCGCACGGCAGACCCGGGTTTCGCGCAAGTGGGCGAGCGGGTTACAGAGCGGGAGCCCTGATTCAGTGCGTGGGCGAGGAGTTTTTCACGTTGTTGGAGGCTCTGGTGAAGGAGGGTTTGATGCTAAAGCCTAACAACCGAGTATACGTGGGGAAGGACGCGCGGGAAGAAGTTTCGTACATAATTGGCCGCGTTGGCTTTGACGAGTTGACCGCTGCTGCTAAAGCGGAGCTTCCAGGTGTGATAAGCTGTATAGTTTTAAATCGTGAGAAATGGTTCGTGAACTTCTTTAATACGGCTCGGGCTATCACGCCGCGCATGCACGCGTTAGAACTGGTGCCGGGAATAGGCAAGAAGTACATGTGGCAGGTTATTAACATGCGTGAGCGGAAACCGTTTGAAAGTTTTGATGATTTGCAGAAACGTGCTGAGCTGCCTAATCCTGTTAAGTTGGTTACAAAACGGGTACTGGAAGAACTTGAGGGTGACAGCAAGTATCGTTTATTCACGCGGATTCACTAAGTCGCGTTGGGTGTTTAAG